>ERZ773114.1-NODE-1-length-292060-cov-135.738052_pt1 | contig 292060 bp, 230 predicted proteins | sample MGYA00580564_ERZ773114 | MGnify/ENA primary metagenome ERZ773114 (study PRJEB29015, sample SAMEA2737836) | human gut metagenome | biome: human gut; feature: human-associated habitat; material: faeces | place: China | collected 2012 ... | reverse complement strand
TGCAAATATAATCATTTTGTAAGCGTTCCTTGATACGCAAAACATTGAGAATCAGTGCAATAAAATCCGTTGATGCACAAAGTTGCCTTTCCGTATTGTTACCTGCTTTGCATAGGTAACTGTGGCTCACGATTTAGTAACTGAACTACTTCAATATTCCTCACTCGCTTGCTTTATGCCGATTTGGCAACTTTGTGCAAATCTACTCATTCCCAACTGTTTACGTTCCAACCTCTCTTATTCTCCTTAGGCTGCTTTAGAGCGTTATGTTAAAAATCCTAACTCATAGTTTTATGGCTCCAAAGTCTATGAGTTACGTGGTGGAAAACATAGAGATAAAAAGAAAAAAATAACACGGACAAATTGAATTTGTCCGGACAAATTCAATTTGTCCGGTAGCTTATAAGTTACTAATATTTAACCCTTTACAAGCGACCGGACAAAAGAGCCGGACAAATTCGATTTGTCCGTGTTTCTAATTTAACTTAATTATTTTAACTTTTCTTCGTTCATACACTACGCTGATGCAACTTAGTACCGTTACCAGGCAAGAAGTAAAATGAACCTTATTTTAATCTTTCAAGCATCCGATAGGAACTACAAAAACACCATCTTTTCTTCGATATTTCCTCAGTTGGCTGAATTTTGTTTCCTCAGTTGGCTGGATTTTATTTCCTCAGTTGGCCGTTTTTTATTTCCTTAATTGGCTGGACTCATTTTAATCAACAGGTTTTGGTTGCCTGAAAGCAGAAGGCGTTACCCCTCTCATCTTCTTGAAGAACTTGGTGAGATGAGCCTGGGATGAGAAACCGAAGGTATTGGCTATCTCCTGAACCGTATGCGTGGTGGTAGAAAGCTCGCGCTCTATCTCCTTCACGATGTATTCATCGATGATTGCCTTCGGTGTCTTGCCGGAGATGCGGCGGGTAACCTGAGCCAGATAACGGCCACTCACATTCAACTGGTCGGCATAGAAATGAACATCGCTGTAAGTGCGGCAGAAGTTATTAACCTGCGAGATAAACTGGTTGTAAAGCTCGGAACTTCTGCCCTGCAGATTGCTCTGGCGCACGAGTTCTACATTGATGAAATCCTGCGCCATCGCCAACGCCTCCTCCATCTTCTTGCCCTGATTCAGATAAACGGCAAGAGCTGAAGAAAAACGGTTGATGAGACCATGCGAATTGGCATTGTCGAGGCGATAGATCCGGAGTCCCTGCTTCTCGGCAAGGCTCAGCAGTTTGGAATTCTGAAGAATGATGTCGCTCTCCTTCTTGCGTGACACGACGACAGAACAGAGCGGCAGCAGACGGTATTTGATCTGGCTCACCACATCTTCCGTCATCAGCGCATCGCCCTGGCTCGACCAGATGGCAGGGGCATAGATGATATGGGTAGGACGGTACTTGGTCAAGGCATCGATGACCACATTCAGCGTCTCCACCCTGCGTATCATACCTATCTTCACTATATCAGGCTGCATATCGTTCATGATAGCCTCTATCTGCCCCGAAACAATCTCGGCAGGAATATCGAAGAACTCCTGAATACCGAGCGTATTCTGCACAGTGATGCTGGTTATTGCCGAAACAGCATAACCGCCCAACTCGGCAATCGTCCTGATGTCCGCCTGCACACCAGAGCCTCCGGTGCTGTCTGAACCTGTAATCGTTAATATCATATCCTTAAACTTTGAACCCGATGATAAGTTTGAGGGCAAAGATACAAAAAAAGAGCGAATAATCCGCAGAATTTGCAGATAATTCGCTCTTTTTTTTATTCTTCAGTGAGATCTTTACAATCCTTGAGTATCTCAGCAGGAACCTCATTGCAACGCTTGTAGCGGCAGATGTCGGTAACATCGTTCTTGGCGGTCCATATCATGGAACCCGATGCCAGGAGGCGGGTTACGAGATAACTCTGGTTCCAGTCGCCCATGCCGTAATCATAGCTTCCGCTGATGATGTAGCCCTGGTATGGATCGTTCTTGATAGCGAACGAACCGGTGATATGGCGACCATACATACTGTCAAACTTCTGATACATCTCGAAAGTCAGGTCCTTGCGGTTGAAAACGATGTAGCAGTATGTGCCCTCAGCAAGAGGTTCACCGTTCCACTCAGCCAACTCCCATGTGCCATGAAGATTGGCAGGTGTAACTTCCAGAGAACGCTCCTCCGGTTCCTCATCATCGCTGCTGCAGGCTGCAAAGCCGCAGGCAAACAAAGCAATCACCAGGAGGGTGAAGAGTTTTTTCAAATATTTCATTGTCTTGGTATTTTTTTCTTTTTTACTTTTTTTCCCTTTTACCTTTTTAACTTTACAACGACCTGTATCGTTCTGTCAGACGGGCGGGCGTCCAAGCCCTCCAGAATAACAGGGAAGGTGAAGGATTCGGGCATCGTAGCCGGAATCTTATCGGCTATGATGGTGATGACGAGGTCAGCCTCATCACCCGGTTCTATCACCTCAGGTTCTGTCGTAAGACGGGCACAAGGAGGAAGAAGGAGGCTGGATATACGGAGCGGCTTGTCGCCGCTGTTTCCGCAGAGGATACGTGCCTCAGGCTCTGTGCCCGGCTTTACCTCTGTGATACTTGCCTTCGCCTGTTTCAGTCTGAGTACGCCCATCTTGTGCGGATAGCGTGCCCACTGGTCAGCACCCGGCAGCACCTTGCCCGTTAAGGCAAGCTTAACGGCAGGCTGTCCCTCTACCTCTTTCAGATAGAGATAAGCACCCGTATTGATGGTGCCTGGATAGCGGTTAGGTGTGAAGGTGAGCTGCACCTGACAGGTATCGCCAGGCTTCATCACATCGCCCCTGACATAAGAACTGGTACATCCACAGGTGGTTCTCACCTGTGTGATGTGCAGTATCTTCTTGCTCACATTCTTACCTACGAAGGTGAAGGTGCGAGGCGCATCGTCCTCGGTCATCGTACCTGCATCGATAAGCGGATGCTCAAACTTCAGCAGTTCCTTCTGCGCATTCACCGTAACAGGCAAAGCCAGGAAGAAAAGCGACAGGAAAGCAAATATCTTCATATTACATCCAATTACATCCAACCATTGTTACCGGCACTCTTTCTAACGGTCACAACTACGGTCTGGCTGGTACCATCGGCAGCTGTTACAGTGAGCGATGTGCTTCCGGCAGCGAGTCCCTTCACGATGAGCGTCTTGCCATCTACCGAAGCAGAAGCTACGCTACCATTCGCTACAGCGCAAGAGAATCCCTCTGTCCGACCTGCGAAATATGCAGCGAGGTTGAGAGAAACAGTCTTCTCGATGCCCACATACACGTTAGGCAACTTCATATCAGAACTGAGTTCCTTGTTTTTGATGTTATTCAAGAGCTGAGCTGCATCAATCAGACCAGCGCCCATCTTGCCGATGTACTTAGAGAGCTGTACAATCTCTGGCGAAGCACCTACGGTAGTATGGTTCATGTAGTAGGTCTTGGTTGCACCATTCTGATAATGACTATCCAGTTCCTTCACAGATTTCTTCATCAGGGCTACGAAGTCGGCAGCACGATAATGACGGTTCGTCTTGGCAGCATAAGCGAGACCCAAGGCAGCCACACCCGAAACGTGAGGACAAGCCATAGAGGTTCCCTCCATGTAGCCCCAAGCAGGCTTACCGTTCTGGATCATCGTAGAGAGCACAGCACCTTTCTGCTCGGTTGTCGTCTCTGCCCAGTATTCATCTTCCTGCTCGCCAATCTTGCTGTAATATTCCAAGTCGCCACCAGGAGCACTCAGGGTTACGAGCGAGCCGAAATCGGTGTAGCAGGCTGGAGTAAAGTCGGCAGCTAATGAAGATACGCTGACGCACTTAGAGTAAGCACCTGGGAAAGCAGGATTGCCAGCATACTCGTTACCGGCTGCGAAGACAGGAATACCACCGTCGATGACACCATTAGGCGAACCGGCATTGTTGATAAAGTAATCCAGAGCTTCCTTCTCCAGCGGATAGGTCTCAGCCCATTCCTTCTCGGTAGCAGGACCCGGAGTATAACCGTTGATGATGCTAGACTCTGAAGAGTTGTAACCCCAACTGCACTGCAGGATGACTGCACCATTATCGGCAGCATACTTGATGGCTCTCGCCTCGCCTGCCAAGGTTACACTGTTCTGACCAGAGAACACCTGGCATGACATGATCTTGACACCAGAGTTAGGAGTTCCGTCACCACCAGCTATACCACAAACACCTTTGCCATTATTATTTACGGCTGCAATGGTACCAGCTACGTGAGTACCATGACCGGTGTCATTGGCATCAGTCCAGGTAATATCGCCGCTCTCAGTAACGAAGTTGTAGCCATGAAGGTCACCCTCATAACCGTTTCCGTCGCCGTCAGTCTTGGCACCCTGAACACTTTCGCCCGGGTTGCACCACATGTTGGCTTCCAGATCAGGGTGCTTATACATCACGCCCTCATCAAGAATAGCCACGATGATAGAAGGATCGCCTGTACAGGTCTTCCATGCCTCAAGTGCATTCACGTCACATCCTGCCTTAGCACCCACCTGATTATTGTTGAGCTTCTCAAAGTCATAGTTGCCCTCACCCAGGTTACGGTAATGCCACTGGCTGGCAAAGCCTGGGTCGTTTGGTTCGCCCTCGGCTGCTGTTGAGCGGGTAGACTTCTGCTGAAGTGCCTTATCGCTGAGATAGATGCGCTTGCTGTCTGTATTGTAAGCACGCTTGATGCGGCCGTTGGTCTGAACCTTTGAGATTTCACCCAACTGCTTCAGTCGCTCGGCAGCCGCCTTCAGGTCTGTACCCTTGTTAAACTTCACCGTATACCAGAGGTGGAGTCCCGCCTCGCGGGTTCTTGCCTCAGTATTTGCATCTACCGGGAACACACGCTCAAAGCTGTAGCTTCCCAGGATGTCGAGCACCTCGTCGGTAGAAGGAATACCCGAACGGGTAGCCTTTCCGGAGCGGGTCTTGCTCAGTTGTGCCTGGTCGAGGATATCGCTCATCTCTGGACTGAACTTAATCAGCAGTTCACCCGCCTCAGCATCTGCAGGGATGGTGATTTCTGAATTGCCGTCAGAAGAGCCGATGGTTGACAGGCTGTCAGAACAGCCCGTCAATGCCAATGCGACCATTGCTATATAGAAAAACTTTTTCTTCATTGTTTGCTTCTATATTGTTTTTATGTTTATCTTACTTTTTCTTAGTTCTCCTGTACTTAGCCATCAGCGCAGCTTCATCAATATCGCCTGCTGCCACGTATTTGCGGTAGTAGAGCGGATAAGCTACACCCGAAACCTTCCAGTTGCTACCTGGGTCGCTGGTTCCGTAATAGTAGTCGTAGCTGTAGCTGTCTTCTGTCATATTAGAGAAACCAACGGCAGCGCCATCGCTGTTCTTACCCTTAGGCTGCTGGTTGAAGATCATCGTAGGTGCATTCCATTCTACCAGGTGTGGATGGAAGAGAATCCAGTTTGGCACCTTTCCTGTAAAGAAGTTCAGGTTGAGTGACAACTGACGGCAGTTTGGCAATACACGTGGCACCTGGAGAGGACAAACATCCTCACTAACTACAGAACCATCCTTGTGTTTGCAGGTTACAGGATTATCCCCGTCTGAGAGCAACCACTTGCAGGTATCGCCTACCAGCTTGTCGAGATAATCAGCCTTGTTGGTAGAGAAGTCAGACTCGCTGTATCGGGTAGCCTTGCCGGCAGCCTCCAGTGCCTCAGTCATCTCTTCATCGGTAGGAAGTTCACCCTCCAGGAAGCAGTAAGACAACTCCAGTGTATTCAACTTATCCCATGTCAGGAGCTTGAGAAGCGCCTGGCGGTCTGCGGATCCGGCATTTACCTTACCATACAGTCCGATAGGATAGTTATTATAAACATAGACGCCTGATGCATTCTTTTCTCCCAGCGAAGCGATGTTGGTGACAACATCCGTACGGCGCTGTGCGTAGAGAATGAGGTTACGCAACTTAGGGAAGTTCTTCTCGTTGACGATATTGGTGATATCCGACAACTTGTTGAAGTTGTTACTTACCAGATTGAGCGTTTCAAGGCTCTTGCCCAGCTTAACAAAGCTAGCAGGTAACTGAGTCAGACCGTAAGCCTGAACGGTAAGATTCTTCAGAAACTTCAGCGAGCAGATATCATCACCGAGCTCTACCTCGCGAATCTGGTTGTTCTCGTTGGCAGCAACAGAGAATGACTCCAGGAACTTGAGATTGCCCACTTCCTTAGGAAGAGTTTCGCCACTCTTGAGGTTGAACATGCTGAACTTGACAGAACGTACACGTCCTAAAGCCTCAGGATGATCCTTCACGAAAGCATCAGTAGCTTCCCAGAGCGTTACGCCGCTCCAGTTGCGCATGTTATCGCTGGAATCGAAGGTAGCAATGCTACCCAGTTTCTGGTTGATCATGATGACAGAGAGAGAGTCACCGGCACGGTTGTCCTCAATCTTTGGTGCTGCCTTCTGACGAACGGTCAGGATAACATCATCTATAGGTTTGCCAGCTGCATCTACCAGCTGGTCTTCAGCCTTGACTGGCACGAGATGAACCTTAGCCACACGAACGGCAGGAACCACGTTCATCGCCCAGCGGAACTTGAACTTCACGCTGCGAGGACGGTACTTTCTGTCCAGCACGATACCCAGGTTAGTACCTTTCAGCTTATCTTCATCCTTGCTGTTCAGGAGCCAGCCCTCACGCTCGCTCTCGTTCTCTGCTTTCTCAGCATCGGTCAAATCACCCTCGAAAGAATACTCAATCTTACCAATCTTGCATTCTACGTTGGCAGAAATCAGACTCTCGAAAGCACGTTTATCGTAAGAATCGGAGTTTTCGATTTCTACAACAGGATCCTTCAGGAAGATCTGCTTGCCATAACCGAACTGGGTGATGGTAAGCTTGCGACTCTGTCCGTTGGCACCCTGGAAACTGAGTTCTGTGCTGCGGAGCGTGTTGGAAAGAGTAGAATCCACCTTGATGGTACCCTCAACAGAACCCACGCCGTTGGCAGGCGAAAGCATCAGCCAAGGCTCAGAGGTATTTGCCACCCAGTCCTGTGAGGCAGCGATGGCAATCTGCTCTGTTCCACCCTGAGGCCCTATGGCTATCTCCTCTTTATCGAGCGCCAGTCCTCCTGGGATATCGACATCATCCTTATCGCTGCAGGCTGTGAAAAGCCCGGCAGCGAGAACGATACCTAATGTCAGTTTATTCATATATTTCATATTACTACTTTCTTATAGGGTTTAATTTTCGAGATCCAAAGCATCGCAACCGCGGATGTCCTGATTCTTGTCGTAGAACAGCTTATACATACCTGCCTTGATGTATGGGCAGACGCTGGTTACATCGATAGAGATGTTAGGGTTGTCTGCGATATTCAGGATATAAAGGTGAGAGGTCAGTGTCTCTTCTACCTTACGGATATCGTTGGAACCAATCTGGAACTGAATCAGACTTGGACAGGTGGTGATTCCTGTAGGCCATGTACGCAGGCAACGCTGGTCGGTATTCTCATCACGCTGGTGGTTGATGGCAAAGGCACGGAGCACGGCACTGTTCAATGGCTGGGTTGGCACCTCGGTGAAACAGTTGTAGCTCAAGTCCATATTGGTAATGTATGGCAATGTGGTTGAGCGGAAGTCATCAGAAAGGGATGTCAACTTGTTGAATCGGAGGTCGATGACCTGCAGCAGATAAGCCTTCTTGCCCTTGATGGAACCCTTAGGGATGGTACGCATCTGGTTGCCGCTCAAATCGATGGTTGTGATTGGCGAACCGGCAGTAAACAGCTCTGAAGGGAACTTCTCTATCTTATTGTTTGACAGACTGACTGAAGCTGCATTGATACCCTTGTAGGTACCATGATCATTATCTACACCTGTAATCTCGTTGTAAGAGAAGTCTACAGAACCCATCTCGCGAACAGAACTTGCATCGAAGATATTCGGAATCTTCTTCAGTTTGTTGTGGGCGAAGGTCAGACTCTCTACATCATCTGTAAAGGCACAGAGATTAGCAGGAACCTCCTCAATCTGGTTGTTGTTCAGATAGAGGGAAGAAAGTGCTACCTCAGAACCGAACGGATGCAACTTCTTGATGTTGTTGTAAGCCAGGTCGAGCAGACCGAGATTTACCATCTTTTTCAATGCAGAATACTCAGGGAACTCCTCCAGATTGTTGTAACTCATATAGAGAATCTGAAGAGTTTTACCTGTCTTCTCCTCAGCTAAGCGAGTCCAATCTTTTCTCAACTGGTTGGCTGAGATGCCCTTGCATCGTGCCAGGTTCATCGCCTGCAATTTAGGGAGATTATAGTAGAAGTCTGGAATGCGACTGATCTTCGGACAGTTGTAAAGCTCGATATCGGTCAGGTTTTCCATCTTGTCCCAATCCTCATCCTTAAACTCCTGTGCAAACTTACCATAAACAGGATCGTCAGCATTGTAGAACTTCGCACAAACCTCATCGGATGTGATAGAAGAGTTACCGATGTAGAACTGCTGCAACTTAGTCAGACGGTAGATGGCCTTAGATACACCTTTAATCTTGTTAGTCAATGTACCGATCTGCGCATCCTTCAGGTTGATGCGGCTGTCCTTCTTGATTCTGTTCTTCGGTGCCACCTTAGGATCAGAGTTGTAGCTTTCTACAATCATATTCGACATGTTGGCACGTGGGTCATACTTCAGGAACTTATTCTCATAGTCGTGACGCATGCTGCTCTTCTTTGCAGCAGTCAGACTGTTTGCATCGTAATCATTGAAGATGTTGGCACCAATCTTCTCATCGTGAGAACCGAGGTTGAGCACCTGGAGTTCTGTCAGCTGTCCGATGGCATCAGGTACGATTCCCTTTGCACCGAAACCGGCGATGATAAGACCGATGACACGGCCGTTGCTGTTGAGGGTTACGCCCGGCTGGTCGCCCCACATATCGAGTTCCTTGTTGAAGTTCCAGTTAGCTCCCTTGAAAGTAGCATCGCCGTAGAAGCTCCACTCCTTACCCTGGAGAGATTCCCAGATAGCCTTCAATGCCTCATAGTCCTTGATGTACTCCTTGGTCTTGGAAAGCAGGATAGGCACCTGGGCTTTATCATTGAGCTGATTGTCCTCTATAATGAAAGCCTCACCCTTTACAGGCTGGGTCTCATACTTGGTCTTCACCGCACCTGTCTTACCGTAGGTGGTATATGAGGTAACCTGATAAGTACCGGCAGGCAGCCATACGGTAGAATCGCAGTAAGCTGTACCTGTATCCATATACTTATCGTTCTCATTGTCAGGATTCTGATTCTCCTTGCTTCCCTCCTTATATTTCACCTTCAGTTCAGGGAAAGTATAGGTCTCACGGGTAAAGAGGTTGGTTACGCTGACGTCAACGAGACGGATGTTAGAGAAGAGATACTCAGTACCACCGGCACGGGTCTTCTCCCACTCCTTCACGAGATTGAACTTCACCTTACCACGCTCCACAGTCTCCACCATGAGGTTCTGTACTTCCAGACCGCCACCTACTACAGTGAATGTTTCGCCGGCAGAAGAAGCCAGCAACTCCTCTTCTACAGCATCATAGAGATAGAAACCGATGACGGTGTAAGTACCAGAAGCGAGTTGCAGTTTTTCACTTCTCAGACCATACTCAGCATTCTCTGAATTATAAGAATTGAGCACCAGTGTCTGAGAGACAGTTGTACCATTGTGCTCCATGACCACCTTGATTTTCTTGGCATCATCCAATTTCTCAAGTTTGTCAAGGGCAGCAGCACGGGTAGCTCTTGAAGAAACCTTCTTGCTGAGCTTGAACTGCACATATCCGTATGTGCCGTCCCAACCCTCGGTTTCATCATCTGAGCAACTTGTTGCTGCAAAGGTCAGGAGAGAGACCAAGAGCAACAAGAGTGCCTTTGAAAATATTTTCATTCTGTTCATTACTTTCTCTTGCTTCTAAATCCCATATTATTGATAATGACTACTCGCTGGCATACTCTCTGCATGTCGTTGAAACCAGCAAGGATAGGATAAGTGAGCTCATCGGCATTCAAGCCAACATAGATACCCTTATCGTCCTGTCCTACCTCGTAGTTTTCATCAGGAACAGGGTTTCCTGTACCGTCGTAAATGACTACGTTTGCTCCAGCTGAAGGATTCCATCCGTCAATCTGAGGATAAATGGCTACATAACCACCATAAACTGTTGATTCAAATACATCTTTACCAGTATAACTGAAGATGCCCTCAGCATATGACTTAAAGTCCTCATTGGTTGTCAAGGCACAATCTACATTCATACCCATGCTGGTAACAATAGGAGCAGTAACCTCAGAATCGCCCTTCTTTTCTTCCTTCTGTACAACATCCATCAGGAAGTAACGGTCGTAATCGCTCTTCACTGTCATGAAGTCTTCCTCCAGCATTTCATCGAGACCGTTATCGAAAGTTGCGTAAACGCTCTGTGGCAATGCATAAACCAGGAACTCACGGCTTCCGCTGCTCAAGGCATCAATAGTGAGCTTAACGTCACCCTTCTCACCCTGCAACTTCACAGCACCGGATGTTTCCTCGCGCAGACCATCTTCCTTTTTATCGAAGACTACCAGCTGGTAAGCATCACCCAAGGTCTTGAGGGTGAAAGGAACGAAGTTGTAGAAGGTGAAATCGTTGGTATCACCGCCATTCAGGCTAGAACCATTCTGAGTGAACACCTTACCATCGAGAGATACATTCCATACTGCCCACCGTGAAGAGGTTGGATAAGTAACATCCATGGTGCTGGTGGTCATACCATTATAGATAACAGGTATGGTTACAGCAGCCTTGCCATCCTCAGAAGTGAAGGTGATGGTGTAGTTGCCATCCTTAGCGATGGCATACTTAGCACTTACACCCTGATTCTCCTTGAAGGAAACACCGCCTACAACTTCCTTGTTAGGTGTACCTACCAGGAAGCCGCCTTCCAAGTCTACCCAAGCTGGAGTATTGGTAACAGCAAAACGGAAGTTTGACTTTACAGTAAACTTGTTGTATACATTGTAACCTACGGTGATACCTGTCTCGGTGATATCATTGCCAGCCGCATCGTAAACCGTCAGTATATGGTCGGCAGCCGAACGCTTAACCTCAGCGATAGCAACCTTCTGACCACCCATATTCAGGAAGAGCTGAGCCACGCTCATATCATCGCTGGCATCATCAGCAGTAATCTTAACCTTGATGGTCTGCTTGCCTGCAGTACCATTGAGTACGAAGGCGTCTGTTTTCTCGCCCTGCACCAGTTTACACCAGATTTTGTCTGAAGAAAGGCTCCAGCTCTCGTTGGCATCGAAGGTGAAGTCCAACTCAGCGCCAGCTGCACCGCCAAAATTCTGTACCTGTGGGAACACAGGAGTTACGGCATCGTCGTCATCGCTGGAACAAGCTGTGAACAGAGTCACTGATACCAGCGCCATCAATACGAGCCAATATTTTGAAATCAATGTTTTCATTTTCTTTTTATTCTACGATTAATATCCTTGTTCTTTCAATTTCTCTGCCTCTGCATCGCTGATCCATTCATACATGGTGATGAAGGTTCCTACGTTGCCGTAGGTTGAACCATCCTTGTTGTCAACACTCATGTTGACATACTGCAATACATAGTTCTGGCAGGTGTTATAATAAGAGGTATAGAGAGAAGGCTGGCTGATGCGCAACTTGCCGTCTCCATAGATGGTACCGAACGCCTCACCGGTTTCACCGGCTATCTGGTCGTCCATCTCTACCTTTGGCTCAAGAACGTTCTTGGTGCTGAACTTCAACTTCAGGTTGTAGCCCTTATAGTAAACATCCTTCAGCAGAACGGTATTCTCCTCGCCTTCCACTACCTCTGTCTTGATCAGACGGTTTGTTACGTTGTTCAGATACTTGCTGTAGAAGGTAGATGTTACCATGCACCAGCCTGAGAAGTTGTGGATATCGAAAGGACAAGACTTCTGCATTACCACGTGGGCATAGTCCTTATAGAGATCTGTCCAGTTATACTTCTCCGGAATCACCAGTTTCAGGGTGAAGCCGAGCGAGTCGGTCTTGCCGATGTTATCATAGATACCCTGAACCTTCACATTTCCTACCATCTCGCCCGCCTTGATTGTAACGGTGTTGTTGAGGATGCGGTAATGCTTACCCTCGATGGCATTGCTCTGCTTGTCTACTACCTCCACGCCGAAGGTGCGGTCGTAGTCAGCTTTTTCGGTTGCAGATACAGGCACATTGAATACCTCATTGCTTTCCTGTACTGCATACTGATAGAGCGTATCAGAGAACATGATATGACTTGGACCAGCATAAGTGGTATAATCCTGTGAACAGCTCACAAGAGCGATGAGTGCAGCTACGGCTGCCAAACATCCCATCATTATTTTCTTCATGATCGTCTCCTTATTTTATTTGTTACTTTCATTAGGCTGAATCTCAGAACCTGGAGCCTCAAGCTCATGCTGAGGAATTGGCCAGACAAAGAGAGGGTCATCCTTTTCAACCTTCAAACTGCTCTGCACGAAATTGGCAGCAGGCTGGTCGGCAGCCTTACGCTCAAATCCCTTGTGCCAGCGCTTGAGGTCGTTCAGACGGAAGCCTTCCATATAGAGTTCCTTCACGCGCTCTGCCTCGATTATCTTCATGGCGTTGCTCTCGCTCATCGAGGTGTTACCACCATATGAAGAGTAGCGGGCTGTACGCAAGGTAGAGATGTCCTTACCAGCCTTACCATAGTCCTCCTTCATGGCGTAAGCCTCAGCACGAATCAGATACTGCTCTGAGAGACGGAATACCATTGGCTGGTGAACATGCAGGATATTGCTGTTCAGGAATTCTGCATCGCCGAAATACTTGCTCAGCAAAGGCCACTGCAAACCATGCTCATAACCTGTTACACGGGTTGTGAAGATGGCTGCAGCACGGAGGTCCTTGCTGTCGAATGAGTTGATGACCCATGTCTCAGGCACATAGTCTGGACGATAAGTTACGAAGTTGTAGTTATCGAAGATGGTACCCAGAGCACCGCCATAGCTGTTCACGGTAAAACCTACCTTCCAGATAGCCTCACGCGAATCACCATAGGTCCAGATATACTTATAATCGTTCACCTGGTTTGAATAGGTGTTGGAAGAAGCCTTCTCTAATGTATAATACTTACTGCCGATTACCTTAGATGCATACTTGATGGCATCATCATACTTGTGCATATATAAGGATACGCGCGCACGCAAGGCATGACAGGTATACTCGTTGAAGTAAATCTCGTTGTATAGACTTCCTGTGAAGTCTTCGTCTACTTTCAGATATTCAGCAGCCTTGTCAAGGTCTCTCAATACGAAATCGTATGATTCCTTCAGAGTGGCTCTCTTCTGTGGCTCATTGCCGTAATAGTGCTCTGTGAGTACAACGCCGAGTTCCTTCGCAGCCTGCTCATCGCTATCGTAAGCCTTGCAGAAACACTTGATCAGTTCTGAGTAAGCCAGGGCACGGGCGAAGTAAGCCTCGCCCTCATACTGCTCCAACTTATCAAGCTGCTTATCATCATTGGTTGCAGCCTTTACCTTTTCAACATTATCGAGCAGGAAATTACATCGGTTGATCACATCATAAAGGTCGGCATATACCGCCTCAATGTCGGTGTTGGTAGCCTTGATATCTTTCCAACGGTAGATATCGCCATAGGCATTAGAGTAGCCCTTCACGCAGTACACGAAGTCTGCCTGCAGATCTGGCAGGATTGTCAGATTGCCCGAATAGAGGGCGCTGCTCTTGAAACTGTCGTAGATACCGTACACCAGCTTGTCCATGTCGTCCACCGTGTTGATAGCCTGGTCCATGCGGATAGAATCCTCAGGATACTTATCAAGACAGGAAGACATAGAGAGGGCTAGGATTCCCGACAGGATGTATGTCTTTATATTTTTGATATTCATTTTTTTTCCTTTCTTGGTTAGAATTGCAATTCAACACCCAGAGTAAACTGGCGTGATGCCGGATACTGTGCCTGGTAAATATTGGATGAAACCTCAGGATCCAGACCGTTGAAACCGGTTACGGTGAAGAGGTTCTGTGCCTGACCATAGATTCTGACCATAGAGAAGAAGTTGGTCTTGCGCAACAGACTCTGTGGCAATGAATAGGACAGACTGAGATTCTTCAGACGGAGGAACGATGCATTCTCCAAGAAGCGATCGTCGAGCTGGGTTACCTCGCCCCAACGTGGGATATCGGTAATATCGCCTGGCTGCTTCCAACGGTCGTACAACAGACGGTTTGACTGGTTGTAAGCAGTACCGAAGGTTACACCGCTCTCCTCGAAGTAACGGTCGTTGTTGATCACGTAGCGTGTACCAATCCAGCTGAACTGGGCAGAAAGCTGCAAGCCCTTCCAACGGAAGCTTGTACCGAAACCGCCCATCCAAGGTGCATCATAGGTCTTGCCTGTCATCACCTTGTCGCTCTCACGGAACTCGTTGGTCACGTTGCCGTTCTTGTCATACCAGAGCTGCTCACCATTCGCTGGGTTCACACCGGCATAACGGTTCAGAAAGAACTCGCTTACTGAGTGACCTACCACATACTTCAGACCGGTGGTTGAGTTTACATACTCGGTTACACCGTTATAGAGTTCCTTCAATCGGTTCTGGTTGTAAGATACGTTGGCACTTACATTCCAGGTGAAGTCGCGTGTGCGGATTACATCACCGTCAGCACTCAGCTCGATACCCTTGTTAGCCATCACACCTACGTTCTTCCAGCGATAGCCCTCGCCGGTTACGGTATAAGACTCAGGAACGCGCATCAGCATATTAGAGGTACGCTTGTAGTAAGCCTCGAAGCTGAAGTTGATTCTGTCGAGGAAGCCCAAACGGAGGGCGAAGTTGTTTGCCCATGTTGACTCCCAACCCAATTCCTCGTTACCACTCTGTGATGGATAAAAACCGGCAGTATTATCGTAGTTGGCACCACCCGATACCAAAGCCAGGTGATAATAGTTAGGAATCTCAGAGTTACCCGATGTACCGGTACTTACGGCAATCTGGGCTGTGCTGAGCCACTTCATATCCTTCAGCCAGTCGGTCGACTTCACGTTGTACATGAAACCGAGCGACCAGAATGTACCCCAGCGATGATCCTTACCGAAACGTGAAGAAGCATCAGTACGCAGAGAGAAATCGGCATAGTAGAGCTCCTTATAGTTATACTCGCCACGCATGAAGAATGACAGGTAAGAATAATCAGAAGATGAATCTGCCCAGCGGCTGGCACGTGTACCTGATGATACGTTGGTCAGGAGATCGCTGGTCTGACCCTTGGAATATACCTGAAAACCATCTGAGTGGAAATTGACAGCCTCCTGACCCAGCATCACGTTGAACGAATGGATATCGTTCAGAGTGAAACGGTAGTTAGCCGTAGTAGTCTCTGTCAGGTTGATGGCATCGCTGCTCTGGCGTGCCGCAGTACCCTGTCCGTGATTTGAAGAGAGACTTGGGAACGACTGGAGGAATGCTGTAGAATGGGTGAAATCGACACCAAACTGAGTACGGATAGTCAGATTCTCTATCGGATAGATTTCAGCATACATGGTAGAGAGCACCTTATATTTCTTGTTCTTGATAGGATTCAAGCCCATGTAAACGATAGGGTTCTCGCTGGTTCCAGCCCAGTTGCCTGCTGAAAGTGAAGCCAGACTGCCATCCTTTGCGTATGGATTCCAGTAAGGCAGCATGAATCGGCATGCTGAGATAGGAGTAACGGTAGTATAGCTACCGTCGTCAGCCTGCTGAGCCTCCTCATAGGCAGCCATGGTGTTGGTACCTACCTTCAACCACTTGCCTGCCTTTACATCAGCATTGGTGCGGATGTTGTAACGGCGGAAGGTTGAATTCTGTGCGATACCGTCCTGATCGTAGAAACCACCAGAAACATAGTAGTTCAAGCGGTCGGTAGCACGGTTGATAGAGAGTTCGTAGCTCTGCAGCGGAGCGCGGTCGTTGAACACCTCGTCCAGCCAGTTTACGTTTACTCTTGAAAGGAGATTGTAATCCTTACCTGTATCCAGACCTACTTCTTTCTCAAACTGGATACGCTCGTCGGTATTCATCATCTTCCAGTTGGTCTGTGCCAACTCAGAGAAACCATACTGTGCACGGAGCGTAATCTTCGCCTTGTCCATTGACAAGCCTCGCTTGGAAGTGATGACAACCACACCATTGGCAGCACGTGCACCATAGATAGAGGTAGAAGAGGCATCTTTCAATACAGAGATACTTTCGATGTCGTTAGGACTCAAAGTATTGAAATCAGAACTTGAGATTGGCACGCCGTCGAGGATAAAGAGTGGCGACTTTCCGGAGTTGATAGAGTTGGTACCACGGATTTGGAAGGTAGCCGCCTTGCTAGGTTCACCCGAAGAAGAGATGACCTGCAAACCAGTACTCTGTCCCTGCAAAGCTTGGTCGAAGCTTGCCGCCGGCACATTTTCTATCTTTTCAGACTTTACGGCAGACACGGAACCCGCAATGGTTCCCTTCTTTCTCACGCCATACGCCACCACAACCACTTCATCCATCATCTTGGAATCCGAAGCAAGGGTGATGTTGAGCGTATTTGTCTGCGCTTTCACAACGTGCTTCTGCGTAACGCAACCCACATAAGAGTAGACAAGCGTAGCCTTCGAAGCACCCTTAATTTCGATGGTATAGTTACCGTCAATATCGGTCACTACGCCATTTGATGTTCCCTCTTGCATAATGGTCACACCAATCATCGGTTCGTTGTCTTCAGCAGACACGACTGTACCCTTGACGCTGAAACTCTGCGCCAAGACCGATTGGATAGACAACAATACAAGTGAGACAAGTAAAAGAGTTAATCTTCTCATCCTTGTTTGTTTCAAGTTTATTAATTAATAATTATAATTTTTTTCTCATTTTTTTCTCGTTTGGTAAAAGCCGAAAGCACTCAGGGCGACACTTCGCCCCTCCATTTATACATTCTTTCACTAATATGCACGCATGGAAATACCTATTTAACTTAAATCGGTGCAAAATTACGAATATTTTCTTATTTGCCCAAGATTATCGCTTAAAATTTAAATGTTTGATATGAAATATCTATGTTTTTTAGCATATTTGCTCATAAATTTAGTTAATTGTCGATTTTTTGTCACATCCGATTACAGTTTGCAAAAACAAGTTCAATACATACTTTTTTTTGTTTCTATGCTGCCGTTTTCATAAAGCTGAAATTACGTCCCGACGTAGCTTGTACTACGTCTGGACGTATCTTTTGCTGCGTCGGGACGTAGCAAATGCTACATCGGGACGCATTTTTTACTGCATCGGAACGTATTTTATCAGCTGACTCAAGTAGCTCAATCAGCTGACTCAAGTAGCTCAGTCAGCTGACGCAGATATCTTGACAAGCCGAAGGATACGTCTCCATTAGCCTACGGAGTCATATCCGTAACCCGACGGAGTCGTATCCGTAACCCAATGCTGTCATATTCTTAACCCCACGCAGCCATATCTATAGGCAAACGGAAGCACTTCATTTATTTACCTCTTCATCTTCATGTATTCCGTAGGAGTCATGCCATACTCCTTGGAGAAGCATTTGGAGAAATAACTGCTGTTAGAGAAACCAACGGTATACATCACCTCGGAAACACTGAACTTACCCTGGCTCAGGAGCTCGGCAGCACGGCTCATACGCATCTCACGGATATACTCTACAGGCGTACGGCCCGTTATCGCCTTCGTCTTGCGATACAGCTGTTTGCCACCTATGCCTATCACATCCTGCAACATCGAAACGTTGAAGTCGGAATCAATCATGTGCTTCTCTATCGCCTCATTAATCTCTTCGAGCAGACGCTTGTCTGCCACATCCAACTCGCTGACATCTACTTCCTTCTTTTCCTCTTCAGAAGACTCAGAGCGTGCAGGAACTGGTTCAGAGGATGATGACTCAGGCTCAGATACAGGCGAAGCGGATAACCCTGTGGCAACAGTTGATGGCTTCTCTGGTATCTTCACGTTCAGGTAGCGGACCATCAGAGCAGTCACCTCATCAAATGAATGATGAGCTACGGCAGCCTTCAAATCTTCCGTCAGACGGTTGAAGAAGTCCATACGCATCTGTACCTGCTCCAACACCTCAGCCTTCTGCTTCTGGGCATCAGCCAGTTCCTTACGCAGGAAATACCAGCTTACCAGCCATGCCACAAACACGATGAGTGCCGTGATATAGAAGAGCTTGCACCACCAGGAGAGATACCAAGGCGGCAGGACGGAGATGTCGAGCGAATAAACCTCGGCAGCTATCTTGCCTTCACCATCCACGGCATGAACCGTAAGATGATAATCGCCATACGACAAACCATTATAGGTGATATCGATATTGCCTGAGTTCAGATAATGCCAGTCGTGATCGCTGCCTTCGAGTTTGTAAGCATAAACGGCTGAAGGATGATCAGCAAAAGGAAGGTCGGTGAGCTGCAAGGTGAAGTTGTTCTCATCACTCTTCAGTTTCAGGATTTCTCCACGCTCCTCACGAGCCTGTCCGTTTACGATGATTCCAGCCAGCATCAGGCGGGTAAACTGCTTAGGCTTCTGTGCTACATCGGAACTGATTGCCACATAGCCGTCATTGCCGCCCATCATTACCTCATGAGTCTGTCTGCTGTAACAGATGTTGAGCGGCACAACAGAAGGAATCATGAAGCGCTGGCTCTCGCCCTCAGGATTGATTACGCAGCATTCATTGCCCGATACCACCCATATCTTGCCTTCCACATCGCACATAGTACTTACCTTGCCACCAATCTGCCATGTCTTGGAAGAAAAACTGTTACCCAGTACAGAACCGGCTGCGTAATAACAGGTTACCGAAGTATTATCACCCATCCAGATATTGCCCTTGCTGTCTGCCATCAGATAGTTGACGACATCTGAGTTAGCTACCTGCACCACCTTCATATCGTTCGGATTGATGCAGTCGAGACGGGTATAGGTAGAAACCCAAATCCTACCCTTTCCATCCATCACCATCTGACCTACATGCAGACCAGAGAGCGCATTCTTTCCCTTGTCCGAGTAATGCCAGTCAGCTATGGTCTTGCCGCTCAGAAGAGCCGCCTTATCCATCACGAAGACACCGCCCTGATAAGAACCCATCCATATCCTGCCCTTCTTGTCCTGGAGAACATCATAAGCCCAGGCGGTAGAATACTTGCCACTCTTATCGTAGACGACGAAGTTGCGCATCTGACGGGAACTGCGGTCATAGAAGTTGATGCCATGGTCGGTACAGATCCATACATCGCCGTCATGGTCTTCATAAATCTTGCGTACACGGTTATGACTCAGCGGGAAGGCAGAGCTGTTCTGCTTGTACCATTCCACATTCTGATAACCTTCAGCATTCCGGGTGAAATGAATCAGACCGTTGGTACCGCCCATCCACCATTCGCCGTTACGGGTCTGGAGCATGGCATGGAGACAGTTACCCTCACCCGACATCGTAATCTTATCGAGCGATACATAGCGGTAATAGGTATGGGTAGTGAGACGGGAGAGTCCATTGTCAGTACCCACCCATACATTCTGCCATTTATCTACAAAGCAAGCCCAGACGATGTTGTTAGGAATAGAAGCATCATCGCGGGAATCGTGGATATAATGGGTGATGGCATTGGAGAGTGCCATCTGATAGAGTCCGTTATCGGTTCCGATATAGAGATTACCGGCAGCATCTGTAGAAAGACATTTGATGGAATTGCCGTTCAGAGCTGGAATCTGCGAGAAGTTCCTGAGCTGCAGATCGGCACAATAGAGAGCACCCTCGGTACCAATCCAGTAGCATCGGCGCTTGGCATCATAAGCGAGCGCATTGACCAGCGGCTGTTCTCCGGCACGGAGCGGAATCAGTCTGCTGCCGAGATGCAGACCAGCGAGCGAACCTACGAGCAAGCCTCGCGGAGTAGAGAGCAGGGCATAGACATCGCCACCGAAGTCAGTCTTACCGCCTTTCATATCGAGCACACGGAGTTCCTTCAACTGCCTGCGCTTCGCCTCATCGGCAAAAGCCTTCATGGCTGGTGTTTCGGCATATTGATAAGATTGCGTATCGAATTTCAGGATGCCGTTGCCGGTAGCCAGATAGAGCATTCTGCCCTCGAAACCGAGCGCATTGACACGCGTATTGCTGAAAGTATGTTCCTGAAAATGGCGGTAGCCATGATAACCATCATAGCAGTAAAGACCGTTGTCGGTTCCGAGCCATATCATTCCATCACTGTCCTGGGTAATGGCACAAACTGTCTGAGCACCTTCAAGGGAGGTGTTGACGAAACGCTGCGCATGGATGGCAAGCGAAATAAAGAGCATAGCAATTGCCATGCTGATGCGGTATATAGGTTTTATTGACTTTTTCATGTGTGCAAATTTACACAATATTCATGATAACGCCAAAAAATATCGGAGGAAATTCATAAAAAAAAGAATCCCCTGGGAAAAATAGCCGCTGCTATTCCCAGAGGATCCGATATAAACTATATACTTTATAACCAACCGAAATCGGTCTTTGTCATCTTATATTGCCTGGAGCGTAATCGACTTTTCGATATTTCGCTTGCTGTCTTTTACCTTCAGGATGATGTCGCCCTTCTGCTTGCTGCTCTGTACGATGACTACGAGTTTGCCGGAGAAGAGTTTCATCTGAGGCTGGGTGAACGGTTCGAGCGATGTGGCATCGCCGTTGCAGGCTGCCTTGAAAGTGCCGGCACCACTCACCTCGAAGGTCAGTTCGTCATCGGCAAGCGGACATTCATTGCCGTCCTTATCCTGCAGACTCACGGTGATGAAGGCAAGGTCGTTGCCATCGGCATTCAGAAGCACATTGTGCTCATCGGTACAACCTTCTACCATGCAGGCAATAGGCTCATGATCAGGAGTTTCTACACTGAACTTCATCTGTGCAGGCTCGCCGGCAGTACGCTTCACGTCCTCGCCAACCTTATCGCCATACTGGTTGTAGGTAACCACGCGAATCTCACCCGGTTCATACTTCACATTGTTCCAGCGCAGACGGTAGCGGTCGAGGCGGCTTGACTTGTCCTTGCGAACCCTGCCCTGACTCTTGCCGTTGACGAAGAGTTCGCCTTCCACACCATCGGTATAGCAGTATACAGGAGTCACTTCGCCCTCTCTACCCTTCCAGTTCCAGTGAGGAAGAAGATGGGTGGTATGCTGCTGCTCGTTCCAGCGGGCACGATACATATAGTAGCGGTCCTTTGGAAGTCCGGCAAGGTCGCAGATGCCGAAGTAACTGCTGCGGCTTGGCCAGTAGGTATCGTAAGGAGTCGGCTCGCCCAGATAGTCGTAACCGGTCCATACAAACTCACCGATTACCCAACTGTAGTCATCCTGCATCTTCCAGTCATCATCAGGAAGATTGCTCCAGGAACAATATTCGGTATCATAGCTTGAGCACTGACCATCAGGATAGGTAGCCTTATCACTTACCACTACCGGGAACTTGTATACGCCACGGGAGCTGACCGTAGAGGCGGTTTCAGAACCGAGGAGGAAGCCCTGAGGCAACTGCTCGATATTCTTATAATACTTATGTACGCGATAATTGAAGCCCGGTACATCCATAGTCTGGGCAAAGCCGCTCTTCAAGGCATCTTCTGCCCTATCCATGCCCTGGGTAACAGGACGGGAAGGGTCATACTGATGACAGAGATCCTGCAGACGTTTGGCAATCTGCACACCCTCCTGGCTCCACTGCTCAGGAATCTCGTTACCGATGCTCCACATGATGATGCTAGGATGGTTGCGGTGGTGTTTCACCAGATTGGTGATATCCTTATCGCTCCACTCCTTGAAGAACTTGGCGTAACCATTCTTGCACTTAGGATAAATCCACATATCGAAACTCTCTGCCATGACCATCATACCGAGGGAATCGCAGATTTCCATCTGCAGGGTAGAAGGCATGTTGTGGGCGGTACGGATGGCGTCGCAACCCATCTGCTTCATCATCTTGATCTGACGGATAAGGGCAGCCTTGTTCTCTGCTGCTCCCAACGGACCGAGGTCGTGGTGCAGGCAAACGCCCTTAATCTTTCGGGTGATGCCATTGAGCTGGAAACCATTATTCTTGGATACCGAAATGGTGCGGATACCAGTCTTCAGAGTCTGAACATCAGCCACCTTCTTGCCTTCATATCGGGTTAACTTCACCTGATAGAGGTAAGGAGATTCCGGAGACCAGAGCTGAGGATTTGCCACCTTCAAGGTAGTCTTGATTTCAGGGGTAGCACCCGATACGGTCTGCTCGGCAACCTTCTTGCCAGCCTCATCCAACAGGGCGATGACGGTCTTGCCCGACTTACCAGTTTTTCCTTCCAGCAGGGCGTTTACTTCTACTTCAGCCTCCTGCTTATCAGCCTTCAGGGTACGGACGAAGGTATCCCAGGTAGAGAAGTTTTCATTGCCATAGAGTTCTACGGATACCGGACGGTAGAGACCGCCACCAGGATACCATCGACTACTCTCTTCTACATTATTAAGATGTACCTCGATGAGATTCTTCTTTCCGCCAAACTGCACGTAAGGAGTAATGTCGATGCGGAAGGCATTGTAGCCGTAAGCCCATCTACCAGCCTCCTTGCCATTCACCTTAACGACAGGCTGACTCATCGCACCATCAAAAACGAGGACGGCACGCTTGTAGCCCTTCGGCAACTGAAGATTCATCTTATACATACCCTCTCCAATCCAAGGGAGAGCTCCAGAGCGTCCCGACTTCTCGCTCTTCTCCTTTTCGCCATTCTGCTCGATAGCCACCATCTGCAGGTCCCATTTCTTATCGAAAGGTCCCGAGATAGCCCAATCGTGCGGAACAGCTACCTGCTGCCACGCCTTACCATCACGGGAGAAGTCCCACGATGACAAAGTGATGACTTTTCTGCTCTGCGCCTGGCACAGCGTAGTGAGTGCCAGGGCAAGAGTAATGAAAGTAATACTTCTCTTGATCATATTGCTATTTAATATTCTTATTTATATGCATCGAATACGGCAGTTGGTTTGCCGCTGTTGTCGAACGCTCCCTTGGTATATGCAGGCCAACCCAGAGTGGTATAGTTGGCTGGCTTCCAATTGTTGTGAACTTCTGGTTCCCAATAGAAGATACCCTCGCAGGTAGAGATTGCCTTGCAGCCATCCACCATCTTCTTCATCATTGGCGCAGCCTGGTCAGAGCCCCACCACATACCGATTTCAGAGATGATGACATTGCAGTTGTACTGTTCTGATAAAGTCTTAATATTATTCAGACAATTGGTGGTTAAATCCTGCCAATTGTTATCTTCTGGATAAAGTGACATGCCGATGACATCCCATTTTCCACCCTTCTTCTTCAATTCACCAAAGAGCCAGGTATAACGGCCGAGGTTATGACCCTCATCCACGTGCACGATGACTTTAGCTTGTGGATAAACCGCCTTAACAGCTTCATAACCGGCGTTGATATAAGCTGCAAAATTGGCTGCATTCTTAGATACCTGACCGGTTACAGCCTCATCGCTGTTGAAGAGCATTCCGTCGCGGGTTTCATTACCCACCTGCACCCACTCTACGTTGGTTACACCTTTATCCTTCAGGGCTGTCAACACATCCTTGGTATGATCAGCCACAGCCTGTTTCATCTGTTCGGCAGTATAGCCCTGCCATGCAGCAGGAACTTTCTGGTTACCCGGGTCAGCCCAGGTATCAGAATAGTGGAAGTCAATCATCAGACGGAAGCCGAGCTGCTGAGCTCGCCAAGCCTTGACGATGACATCATTCTTGCCACACCAGCCACCTTCCGGATTTACCCAGACACGCAGACGGATAGAATTGGTTCCCTCTTCGCGGAGGAGCTTCATGCATTCTGTAGCCTTGCCATTCTGATTATAGAATTTCACACCATTCTTCTCCATCTCTGTGAGCCAACTTACATCGGCACCCTTGGCGAAGCCACTCATATCGTATGTCTTCTCCTTTTCGGGAGTGGTATTATCATCATTGCTGCAACTCGTTCCTGTAATAGAGAACAGGAGCGCTGAAGCCAGCAACATGGCTTTTCCTAAAATATTCTTCATTGTTTTACTTTTAGGTTGCGTTTTACGTTTAAAATTGTTTTCGGTTGCAAAAGTAGGGAAAAAAGAGAAAAACAGCAGATAGATTTAAGACAAAAATAAAGAAAAAACGGACAAAAGCAAATCTTTATCTAGCTTTTGTCCGTTTTGTCATTAAAGAGGCAGGAATCTTTAAATCAGTTCTATACCTTTACTCTGTTATAGGTACAAGTTTAATACCGAAGAGGTTGCATGTATCCTGCTTTGTAATAGTATGAGAACCTGCATCCAATGTTACAGTCATTGTCTTAGCTGTTGAATCAATAACTGCATTTACTTCAGCAGGCTTCTTTCCATCAATTTTGGCATTCGTCTTGGTATCTGCAGAACTGAAATAAAGGGTCATTGTGACTTTCTTATCAACAGTTACTGAGATATTAGTTGCAGACTCCATCTTTACACAAGTAGAATATGAAGTGCCGTCAATAGTAGCAGTTCCCTTATTTGTAGCATAGTTACCTGAAACTGTTACTATGCTACTTGAAGGCTTAGAATCTGTGAATGTTACCAAAACAGTACCCTCGATAGGAGTTACAGTACTGCCACCTTCTGTTGTACCACCGGTAGAGCCACCAGTACTACCACCTTCGCCAGAACCACCAGTGCTGCCACCTTCAGCAGAACCACCTTCGCCAGAAGCATTGCTCTCACCGAATACCTTGACAACACCAGAAGTATAAGCGTCAAGAATGCTTGCCAAAGCAGGCCATGGCTGCTGGTGACCATTTGTTACGACTGTCTCATCAGGAATAACGAAATCAATATCACCATGATTCAAACGACCTGCGCCATAGAAGCCTTCTACAATAGCAGGAACATCTTCTGCCTTATCTGCAGCGTATGCATACATGAGGTTTGAGTTGGTATCGAAATTGTTGTAAGAAGTACCACCTACCAAAGTCTTTACGCTTGCAGGAACCTGCTCACTTGGGGCAGAAACCTCGTAAGCATCAAAACTTGTATTATTGTCTGCGTATGTGATATAGCTGAAGTTATCAGGCTTGTTGGCAAATACATTGCCGTACGCTTTAATCAGGCCACCATCCTCACCAGAGAAAGTACCATCACCCATAGCATCAGTTCCTTGCTTAGAGCTCATGATAGGACGCTTAACACCATCAAAGTAATTAGACTCCATGAATACACTTGAACCCTTTGTTGCACCAATACCATAAACATCATTATGCTGATAGTAATTGTTGTACATGTGAACACTCATGGTACGAACGCGAGCCATACGAGAGTCTGAATGGTCGAACCAGTTGTGATGATAAGTAATCCAGTTTTCACCAGTTTCACTCTTCATACCACACATAGAAGCCTTACCATTATCCCAGAAGCGGTTGTAAGCTACAGTAACATACTTAGAATCGCCCTTGATATCTACAGTACCGTCACCCTTAGCCTGGTCGGCAGCACTACCCTTCTTACCATAGAAGAGATCCATATTGTGAATCCATACATGAGAGTTTTTAGTATCAAGAGACATAGCATCATCCAGGCAACGCATGATAGCAAAGTTGCGGAACTCTACACTCTCAGCCTCTCTAAGCAAGAAGCCGAAGCCATATACGGTAGCATCATCACCGACGCCCTCGAATGTCATATTCATCTTGGCACCCTTAATCTGCAATCCTTCTGCAGAACTTGAAATGTGATCCAAATCAGAAAGACTAACCTTACCAATGATACGGAATGCGATAGGAGTTTTATCCTTACCTTTAGAATAAGCATCAATAATAGACTGAAGACCAGTAATAGTCTCTGACTTACCTGTATTGACGGTTGTAGAAACTGTCTTAGCGGTCTTGGCTGTAATATACAGAACCTTAGCACCAGCCTTCAAAGTACCATCATTATTATAAGCACCTACACCATCATACTTGAAATGAGCAAAGCCCTCACGGTTGAAACTCTTTACTACCAAGTTAGAAGCTGTATTGGCACCAGTAATCTCTGTACCTTCAGCATTGACAGGAACAACCTTTACAGAATAAGTACCAGCCTTCAAACCGAGAACATCGGCACGATAGTAAGAAGCATACTGACGAATCAACTGAGCATCAATCTTCTTGTCATCTACATATACATTATAAGAAGAAGCGCCCTCGAATGGAGCCCACTTCAGGTAGGCAGACTCCTGCCAGCCCTTAGCCTCAGTAATCTGAATAACACCTGCAGGATTATCAATATCACCACTCTCACCCTGGTCAGCCTTCTTGGCAAAACTGATGGCTTGAACAGAAGCATCATACTCATCATTCTCTGCACCTGATTTAGGGGCAATGATTGCCTTATCACCTTCAAACTTCACACTTGTCAAGTCTGCAGTATTATAATACTTCACATCACCCGACTTGGTGGTAACATACATCTGGTTCACCTTGCTGTTACGAGCCACGGCATGGGTAATCTTAAATGTCCCTGTCTGAGCCACGGCTGCACTCAAACTCATCAGGAGGAGTGCCAAAGTAAATACCATTTTCTTCATTTTGCGTTCCTCCTGTTTTACTTGATGATTACTTTCTTACCATTAATAATATAAACACCCTTAGACAACCCCTGGAGGGAAGAACCTACACACTGGCCCTGAAGGTTATAAACCTTACCTTGCAATGCCTGCTTAATGCTTTCTACCTGACTGATGCCGGTAGTTTGATAAGTGAAAGAAAGGGTTACGAGCGACATATCTGCCTGATCAGATGTATTGTCTGAATACTGAAGAACGACATTGTCGCCATCAAAGGTAATCTCTGTGACAGTCTTGTCTATGACTTGACCATCAATCTTAACCGTCTGTTTGCTGCCGGCAAATACTGCCGTAGACAACATTCCAGCCAACAATAATAAATAAGCTTTTTTCATTTTAACGAATGTTTGTTAGATTAATTTTTTGGTTTGTTGTTGATTTTTACAATGCAAAAGTAGTGAAAAAATATCTATTATAAAACATCCTGGCTCATTTTTCATACGCAAACGTTTTCATAAGTGTAAAATGAAGTATTATAAAAAAGGGCATAAAAAAAGACTGAATCCTGTTACGAAGATTCAGTCTCATAAAGAAGTGGTACCACCAGGAATCGAACCGGGGACACAAGGATTTTCAGTCCTTTGCTCTACCAACTGAGCTATGGCACCAACTTTCACAAATCGCGATTTATTATTTGCGGGTGCAAAGGTAATACTTTTTTCTGGTTCCTGCAAATTTTTCGGGAAATTTCTTTCAAAAAAAGATAAAAAAGTCTATTTTTGTTGGTATTATCCATTATTTAATGTACCTTTGCAGCAGAAATCGGGATTTAGCGCAGTTGGTAGCGCACGTCGTTCGGGACGATGAGGTCGCTGGTTCGAGTCCAGTAATCCCGACGAAAAGCCGGTAAATGTGCCATAAACACTGAGGATTTGTCTCAGTCGGTGCCAAAATGGTCGGTACAATTTCGGTATCACTCCTATATACATTATTAATAATAGGCTGTATCTGAGAAAAATTAAAGATATGGCTAAAAAAAATTATTCTCCAAATTCTAATGACACAGTACTTAGTAGTGTCATTGGCTGGAAACCTCCAGTTTTTCATCAAAGATCAGAATGTTATATCTCCTTCATGGCGTTTGATCCAGGGGTCAATCGCATGAGGAAGAAAAAAATTATGCTTGACCATATCAAGGGCAAGCGGAACCAACGTGTCTATGCCGATCAGATTATGAAGAATCTCACCGAGAAACTTATGACAGGCTGGAATCCTTGGATTGAGTCTCTGCAGCCTCTGGAATATACGAAGTGGGAAGACGCTCTCGAGAAATATAAGGCTTATCTAACAAAAATGTGCAATGAGGGAAGTATGCGTGAGGAGACTTTAGTTGACTACAGCAGCCGTGTACGGATCTTGGAAAGATGGAAGAAAGAAAAAAATATAACTCTCAATTTTTCTTATCAATGGGACAAAAGTAATGTGAGTAAGTTCCTGGATTACATTTTCATCGACAGGAATAATACAGTATTGACTCGCAATAACTATCTTGCCTGGGCTAAGAGCTTCTCCGCTTATCTGTTGGCTCGAGGCTATATACCCAAGAACCCAACAGAAGGTTTGGAACGTATCAAGAACAGACAAAAGAAAAGCAGAGATGTCATACCGGATTGCACTATGCAGCTCATCAGGGATTATCTGATGGAGCATAATAGGCACTATCTGCTTGCATGTGAGATTATCCACTACCTCTTCATCCGCCCTCGAGAGATGTCCTATCTCAGAATCTGTGATATCCATGTCAAAACTCAGACACTCACTCTGCATGGTGAGAACACTAAAAATGGCAATGATGCTGTGATTACGTTGCCGACTCATGTCATCAAGCTGATGCTGGAACTCAATATCTTCTCACACCCAGGGCAGGACTACCTCTTTTCTGACGGGTTCTGCCCCGGACCAGAAAGAAAAAATGAGAAAATGTTCAGAGACTACTGGACTCGTGTCCTGAGGAAGGAACTGAAGCTCTCACCTCGCTTCAAGTTCTACAGCTTGAAAGACACAGGCATCACCAATATGCTGCGGGCCAATGCCGACGTCTTGTCGGTCAGAGACCAGGCGAGGCACTCATCCATACTCATCACAGACATCTATACGCCTAAGGATATACAGACGGCGAATGAGTATATCAAGAACTATCAGGGTATCCTATAATATAATAAGGTGGAGAGCTAACTGCTCCCCACCTTATTGTATATATTATGATAGCATATAAAAATATCCCGTGTAAACTGGCTCGATGGCATCGTCCTTGACTTCCATCTCTATCTTCTCGCACACATATTTCTTGTTGCGGATGATGTATATCTTGGATGGATCCGGTATGTCATCTGACTTAAACTTGGCCTCCATGCAGTTTTTATTGTCTAATCTTAGACCATTATCATGTAAGCAGCCTAGAGTAACAACATCATTAGTAGATTTCGTACAAATCGACAGAGAGTAAGGATACTTTTCTCTAAATGTGCCGCCTCCGTTTCCACCAAACCCTCCTTCGGTACTACCACAATATTCTTTATTTATTCGGTAGTCGGTTTTGAATTTTGGCCACCTAGACTTCGCTCTAACCCAACTAAATTTGTTGTCAACTTGTACTTCTCCTGGAATAATGAAGAATATATTCATGCATTCCTGATCATCTTCGGACTTGTCGAGTGTAGACTCATCGTCTATCGCATCCTGCACGGATGTGTAGCTGTAGCCGTCATCATCAACATCGCACTCCTTTGAGTCCGGCTCCTTATCATTAGGTATTGAAAGAAGGCATCGCTTCTCGTAGTAATTATCTTCGCCTATGATTGCTGTTTTGAAATTGATATCTTCTACAACTTGTGCTGCAGGAGATATATTAATATCAACATAATCATCAGAAGAACTATCCCTGATTAATGGTGACCAAACGCCTGCCAGCTGCCAAGTTTTCGAACCGTCCTCATTCTCTACATATATGTAGTAACTACCATTACACTCAATGATGGTCTGTCTTTTTTGTTTCTCAGACCATGACTGTGTTGTCCCTTTGAACTGATTTTGCGGGTCCCAGGTAGCTGTACTATGGACTATTTCAAAATTCTCGAAGACTTTTTTTGAAATAACTTCATAGTTATCTCTGTTTGCAGAATCACCCAGATTATACTCCAGATTTGCTGTAGATGACGTGGAGAAGGATCCGTCTTCATCGTAGTCCGTAGTATATTCGTCCATAGGTTCAATCTTGATTGAATCAGTTGTTGTCAGTTCTGAAGCATTGATAACGGAGCACGTCTTCAGTATATCGTCAAAAACTATGGTAGCATTGAAGAGTTTCCGGAATTCCTCAATAAAGGTGTAGCTCGACCAATGAGGAAGCGCCTTGCGCAGCTCTCGCGTCTTGTAGGCCGATGCGATATACAGGAGGTTCCACGGCTTGCAGTCGAAGTCGTTGCGCTTGAGAGTGTATCCCTCGTATTCTACTACTTTTCGGAAGATATACATCAGGTTTGGCTGAACTGCTGGGTTTACGATAAATGGTGCATTGTAGCCAATAAATACTTTCGTTTTATCTACTCCTACAAAATTTGTAATCATATCGTTTGTTTCGTCCCGAACAGGAACAAAACACCATTTACCCTCTACTCCCAGGAACTTCGATTTATCATCATCCAATCTATAGATGTCCTTAATCTTCTGAAGACCTTTCCATCCCTGAGACCAGCCTTTGTCAACTGTATAACCAGGTTTGTCTGCGATGCCCAGGTCCATCTCATCGATGTAGTGCTTTGTCAACTTCTCGTTGAATTTGATGCGCGACTTGCCTCCAACTATCTGCAATTTCACTTCATTTTGGTTCACGGATAGTATGGTACCGACACCGCTCATGATGATGCGGCTATCAACATATAGCTTGCAATCATCGTATTTCGCGATGTTTTTTGCAACCTCGAATCGAGAGACATTTTTGAAAATCTCCCGGTTGGCCAAGATGTCCATGGGGAATGTGATGTCATAGGTGTACTCACCATCATCGGTGACATACTGGTTGGCGTATGTCACCTTGATGGATGATGTGGATATCGGGTATGCCCGATGGCCATTGATAATACATGTAATCATAGGCTACTTATTGTTTAAAATGCGCTGATAATCCTGCAGTCTGCGGTGCAGACCTCTACGACCAGATATCGGAACCTCGACCTCAATGCCATCGTCAAGAGTCTGTGTCAGACGGCTGACGGCTGCATTGACACCATCGAGGGACTGGCGTACCTCGGTGTTATCATTGTTGACATTGACAACGGGAGCCACCACGGTACTACTTCCCTGACCCAGAGAACGTGTGATATCATCAGCGGTCAGCGAGCCAACTGTATTGGAGCGCTGGGCCCTATCGATGAGGTCAAGAGCTGGACGGATGGAAGAGTTGTTGACTGCATTGTGATTAGCCACGAACTCGCCTTCATGTACGACACCTGCTTCCTTTCTGTAGCGGTTACCTCCGGTAAAACCACCTTCGTAGTAACCTGCTGCCTCTGCCTGGTGCTGCTTCTTGATAGCCGCAAGCTGTATCATACCTGCAGCTGTGGCCATACCTGCTGCTATAGGAGCTAATGTCCAACCTATTGTTGGTATAGCTGCAGCAGATGCATAGGCATTGATAGCAGACATTGCTGTAGATGCTATCGCCTGGGCAATTTCTATCTTCATAGCTTTTTTGTTAGCCTTTGACTTCGCAGCTGCCAGTTCTTTGTCTCTCTTCTCCTCCAACTTTTTCTTTTTCTTCGAGTTGTTGCCAGCTGCAGCAATCTGCTTCTCGTAGTTCTTGGAGATTTTCGCCTGCTCGAGGTCAGAGCATGCCTGAGCATATGACGATGACGCAGATAGAATACCGTTGATACCATTGTAAACTACAGCTGTCTTTTCAACCAGGTTATTGAGGAAATCTGAGGTGACTTGCGCCTTTGCCTGCATGTATGCAGCATGGTTCTGCTTGTCGTTGCCATACAACTCCTTCAATTTCTCCATTGTGTTCTGGTAGTTCTGAATCTGTGAGGAGAAGTATCCACCCAGAGTTGCATTGCCGGTCGACTGGGACTCACCTGCAGCAGCCCTGGCACTGTTGACCATCTCAGATGACTTATCATTGATTTTTATTTGAGCGCTACCTGCTCCATGATCATCTGCATCAATCTGCGCTCTCTGAACAGCGAACTGTTTGGTTATCTCCAACTTCATGCGCTGATATTCCTCCTCCTTGATCAATCCCTGCTTGTAGAGATTGTCAAGGCCATTGAGGTACATGGTCTCCTGTGCCTGCAGGTCTTGCTTACCGAACTGCTGACGCAACTCCTTCAGCTGGTTCTGGTATGACTCCTGCATCTGCAGCTTGTGGTCGAGCTCAGCCTGTTCCATCTCAGCCTTCAGATCCAGCCACTCCTCGCTGCCCTCTCTGTCTTTGTAGAGTGCTAGACGTTTTTTCATGGCTTCGACATCATTCTTATAAAGGGCTTCATTGAGAGCTGTATCATTCTGATAGATAGCGGAGTTGGCATCATTGTATTGAGCCTTGATGCTCGCCTCCTTCTGGAGGCGTTCACGCTCAATGGTCTGCTCATTCATCTTTTGAATGTCAGCATCATGCTGCTTGACAACATTGACCTGGTTGTCTAGTAACTGCTTGTACTCGTTGCTCTCAGCTCCATACAACTGCTTCAGCTTTGCAAAACCCTTAATTTGGATGCTCTGTCTGTCGTCGATGAACTGCTGATAGGTTTTCTTGCCTTCTGCGTATGCTTTGGCGTTGTTAGCCATCAACTCGTTGGTCTCAGCCTTGATGCTATCGGCTGCCTGCTTCTGCTTGCGCTTGGCTTCTGCCTCACGCTTGCGAGCTTCTGCAGCCGCAGTCTTCTCAGCCTTGACACGAGCCTTGCGCTCCTTATCTGAAGCTTGATGAGTACCGGTTGTTCTCTGCTGCTTCATGATGGTACCATCATTGCCCTTGCCATTGTAGCCATTGTTTCTCCATGGTTCCGGATCATTGATTTCGAAGTGCTGGGACTCCAGCTGTTTAATCTTATCGATGAGCTTCTGTTGATACTGCTTTTCACGTTCAATGCTCTTGTACATCACATCGATGAACACTACTTTGTTGTCAGAAGCTAAGTTTAACATCTTAGTTTTACCACTTGCAAACGGATTTATGCGCCCCCAAACTTTGGCCCAGAATCCACGCTTGTCGTTGTCAGCTTCGTTTAGCAAGTCTTCTTGTTCAGCTTGCTTAGCTATTGACTCTGCCAGCTTCTTCTGTAGGCCGTCGATGACGATCTTCTTCTTCATCATGTCGATGTAGGACTGGATCTGCCTTGTTGCTTGACCTGTGCGCACTGCTTCCTCGGTGATGTTGCCGAGGTGCTGACTCATCAGCTTGCCGTTGAGTTCCTCCAGTGCAGCCTTGCGATCGGACTCGGCACTGGTATTTGACTGGATAGCAGATACCAGGCGCATGATGGATGCCTCCTCTTCTGCTGCCTGCTTGTTGGCATCGTTCACGGCATCATTGTAGTCAAGTTGAGCCTGCTCTGCTGTGCTCGTCTCTTTAGACAGTGTGACGATGGCAGCTGTCAATCCTACGACAACAGCAATCACGGCAGTGATCGGGTTGGCCAACAACACTTTGTTCCATAGCATCTGCGCTGCAGTGGTCAGTTTTATCTCACGTGTCAACGCCATCTGAACGATTTCCATGGTCTTGAGAGCAGATGTCTTGAGACCCACAAGGACGAGATGCGCCTTCTCGCGCAGAATCATGATGTTGAGCCATGCCATCTGCGCCTTGTCTGCTATCAACTTTGCCTTAGATACTGCAGTATAGGTAACGATTGCGGCGGTCAGTACAATTAAAATGCGCCAATAGTCCTTGACGAAGTCAACGAGTGTGGAGAGTGCCCGGACACCGAGACTGGCTGCAGATATGCAATATCGTGCTGCAGGATAGAGTTTCTGGCCCAGCTCGATGGAGAGATCCAGGAACTTCTTGCTCGCCTTGTCAAGTTGAGCCTGTACATTCTCGTTCTGTGTCTCGAACTCATTGAGGACGGATGTGCCTTCGGAATATGCTTCGCTTGCCAGGTCCTGGGCAGTCTTGATGTCATCGAGCTTGTCTGCGAGGACGGTGAGGACACCAGTAGCCCTGGATCCATCCATCTTCATTTCCTCGAACATTGGTGCAAGGTCGGCAAAACCGCCCTTGGCTCGCATGGCTGCCAGGAACTGGAGAAGTGCGCCGTTGGCATCCTCCTTCAGGGTCTTGGCGAAGTCCTTTACATTGAGTCCTGCAATCTTAGCAAACTTTGCGGAGTCCTGGAACATTTTTGCCAGAAGGTTCTGTACTGCAGTAGCAGCCGTCTCATCCTGCTGCATGTTCTGGTCAAGGACAGAAGCGAGACCCATTATCTGCGCTTGCGTGAATCCCGCCTGCTTGCCGACACCTGCCACCCGGGCGGTGAAATCAACGAGATAACCGGCAGAGGCAGAAGAATTCTGCGCCAACTCATTGACAGCAGAACCTGTCGCCAACATGGCACCTCGCAAACCTTTGGTCTTGTCTTCGCCGAACATCTGGGCGAGTTTACCGATTTGAGAGACTGCTTTATCTCCGAGGTCATCTCCGAGTGCAACATTGATTTTATCTGCTCCATCTACGAACTCCTCAACTGCTGCAGTCGATGTGATGCCTAGTCTGCCGGCATCCTCTGCCAGTTGGTTTAGTTTCTGGCGAGGTGTGCGGGTATCCATCTTCTTGAAATCTTCGTTCATGCGCTCGACTTCCTCGGCTGCCTGTCCGGTATATTTCTGGACGTTGGTCATCTCATCATCCATCTTAGCATACTCCTCCACACACTTCTTGACTGTGAAGGTGATACCGGAAATGGCAGCGACCGCACCGAGAGCAAGACCTTGCATGCGGTTGAACCAGTCTGCAGAGCGCTTGATCCAGGACTCTTGGGCTACTCCTTCGGCTCTGACTGCCTGCAGTTCTGCCTTCAGCTGCTTCGCCTTCAGCTCCATCTGCTTGAACTGCTCGGTACCACGCTGCATGCCCTTCATCTGTTGGTTGATAGCCTTGATGGAGTACTCCAGGTCACGGATGGATGAGGTCTTGAGGTTTGACATGGTGTTATTGACCAGCTGCATCTGACGCTTGGTCTCCTTGATGTCCACATTGGTGCTGTCTATCTCCTTGTCATATTGCTGCATGAGGGTGACCACTTTCTGCTCACTCTGGCGGATGCGCTCCAGTTCTGCCTCTACCAGCTTCAGCTGCGAAGCTCGAGAGGCGTACATGGTAGATGTCGGGTCGTAGTCAGCCATTTGACTACGTAGCTTGGAAGCTGTGAAGTTGAGGTCATTGAGTGACGCATGCTTTAGGTTAGACACTGTTGCGGTCATGCGTCTTGCTTCCTCATCAGCCTTGCGTGTTGCGCCCTTCAGGGCAAGCATCTGCTCCTTAACCTTGGAGAGTTGAGCGTCCAATTTTGCAAAGTCTGAAGGGTCAGATGCTGCCTTCATCTGCCCCTTCAGATGTCTTGCGGCCTTCTCCAGCTGTCCGAGGCTTGCACTTGACAGGTTGTCGAGTGTCTCCTTGACGCTCATGGTTGAGTTCTTGAATTGCTTCATCTCTCGCTCTGCGGCCTTCAAATCCTTGGCGAGGGAAGCCCCTAAACGGGAATCGCCCGCCGAGAAGGCATCCTGTTTTGCCTTCTTCAGACGAGCGACTCTGTCCTCTAACTCTTTGAGTCGGTTTTTTGCCTCCTCTGAGTTGAGCTTGATGACTGTTGTATATACCTCTTGTCTTGCCATTATCGGGTGACTTGTATATAGCTGTTATATAATATGTTGGAATGGGGATTGAAGTTGATGACCTTGACATCATAGCCTTTGGTGCCCCACCGCCACCAGAGAAATCTGTGCTTGTACTGCCTGTAGACGATGGTCTGGAGGCTGTCTCTCGCCTTGTATGTCAAGATGGAGTCCGCCGTATTGAGACGGAAACTGAGCCATCGGTCGCTGTAGGTATAGACCGAGTCGCTGCGGTCAGTCTTGACCGTATCAGCAGTACTCAGACTCGTGCGCTGGTCTGCCAAGACCTGGCCAAGGCGAATGTCCAGGTCATGGAGCAGTTGGCGGTCGTAGGCCTGAATTTTGTACTCCTCAGCCGGCATCTGCAGCACCTGCTGCGTGATGACCGTGAGCGAGTCTCGGATGGTGTCTCGCTCGGCTGGAGCATACTGAAGTTTCAGCCCATTGAGCTGTTCTCTCAGTTCCTGCTCCGCTCGCTGCTGTCGATGGTCAAAAACCCAGAAACAGGCGATGATGACCAATATCACCGATATGGCCATGATGATTGACTTGAGATGTTTCTGCATAATCCTTGATGTTAAATGTCGGCATATTCCGGAATTGCGTCGAAGCAAGGACACTCCTTGATGCGCTCCCATGGATCGACCACTCCATTGTGGTTCTTGTCAGGCGATATGTCACGATGTCCCATGATCTTGGCATCAGGGTAGCGTTGACGCAACTCCTTCAAGAGTTGGCGAAGTCCAGCCTTCTGCTCATCTGTTCGGTTGTCGATAGCCTTGCCAGTGCGGGATATTCCACCCATGTATGCCACGTTGACGGAATCGTAATTGTGACCTTTAACTCCGTTGGACGGCAGGTCTTCTGTCATGAGCTGCGTGTACTTGCCATCAGCGGTTACGACCCAGTGGTAGCCTGGATAATGCCAGCCTTTGTTTCTAAACTCCTTGAGCAAGGCATCGACAGACCATGACTGTCGGCTTGCTGTACAATGAACGAAAATTTTCTTAATCTTGCGTGCCATTTTTGTTGTTGAAATATTTATTGATAATGTCTTTAACTCTGGTGTCAAAAGTCAGTGCGAAACCAAAGACGGTTGCCACGTAAACCAGACTCTGCCCAAAGTACCACAAGACGTTAGACGTGACGTCGTGGGACATAAAAAAGCTGATGTACACGAGCACAATGCCAGCAAGCAGTACTATGCCAGCAGAGCTGTAGTGTATCCAATCCTTGGTATTTCTCTGCATATCTGTACCTTTTTTTAAACTGGCACAAAGGTACATATAATATAAGGAATATAAAAATACGGCAGAAAGGACTGTCACCTTCCTGCCGTATCTGATAACTATGAGATATCCCGGTCGAGTAACTCTCTGGCCATCTGCTTAGCCTGCTCTCGCCACTCCTGGAATACTTGGTACTCTGTCTCATGCTCCTTATTGCCATCTCCATGGTTGCATAGGATGGCTTCGACATCGCCCTGACTGTACTTAGTACGAACCAGACCATTTACGAACTGGCGATAGCTTGCCGACTCAGCCTCAATTTTAGTGGAGCCGTCAATCTCTGTGCCCTCGTAGCAGTAGGCTGTCACTGTCTTACTATCGCCATCAGACTCCGACATGGTGGTGTCTGGGTGATAGTTTTCTACTTTCTGCTCACTCAGGAACAGAAGAAAATGTTTGCTGTCATATCTCACGTATGACATGCGGCAAAGATAAAATTTCTTGTGCATCTAGATAAATTTATAAAATTTCTTGCCAAACTTGTTGGTGAGTTCCGCTGCAACGGTATAGAAGCCCTTGTCCAGCAGTTCCCACTCCTTGCGTGCCTGGTCAACCAGAATATCTGAGCCAGTAAAGAGCCACCACGACTCAGGTTGCCAAACCGGCTCCTCAATCTCATCGCCATGTTCATCGAGTTGTCCTGTCTTCCGGACGTGATCGATGAAACGGAAGCGAATTGCGAGGCGGTCCTTTGGCACCTTCTTGGTGACTATGTGTTTGACGCCCTGGTCGTCAACTTCTTCAACCTGCTCCATCTTGAAGTCGACTCTCGACTTATCAATCTTGTAATCCTCTATGAGGATGAGGAACTTGTCATAGTCCTCAATGTTGTGGCACAGGATATCGCCTGGATGCTTCTTCTGCGCCAAACTCATGCCCTCGAAGGGAACCTCTCCCTTGCGAGCCTTCACAATCTGACCATACTTTTTCATACCGATTTTATTTAATAAGTTTTTTGTATCTGCGTGTTTGGCTAGGCCAAGCCTCGATGCTGCCTTGCGCCGGATCTGTTCATCGGTAAGACCACGTTTGCGCAATCTTGCCACCTGGGCACAGAGTGCCTGCTTGGTGCGCTTGCGCAAAAGGGCATGGTCGGCAAAGATCTTCTGTCCACAGAAGTCTATGCCGTCACATGTACGATGAATATTCCAACTTTTATTGATGCTCAGCTTCCAGTCTCTAGCCAAGTGCATGACTGCAAGCTCCGCCATAAGGCGTAAGAAGACCTTATCTTCATGCATGATGAAGATATTGTCCATGAATCTATAATAATGTTTGAGCCCTTCGCGGCAAAAACGGTCGAAGCGCTCATTGAGGGATTTTACCCCCCCACATTTAAAACGATAGCTTGCTGCTCCGAGCGGCATGTGAGGAGCATGTCTGTGACGTACCGAGCCTGCCAGTAGCCGTGTTTCTCGGGGTCTTGGAGTATGTCGAAACACCGCATGGCGAGATAGTCAAACCTCGCCAGAAACAGTTGCCCCAAAAGTTGTGTAAGCTTGACGCCCAGCACAATGCCATTGGCATAGCTGTCAACGACCTCGTCGATGAAAGCAAGCAGCTTGCGGTCCTTGATATACAACCTGTACTCTCTCTTGAGCAGATTATGCTCAACATTTTGGAAATAATGATGTATATCCATGGGCAAGCAATAGAATGTGTCTTGCTGTGGCGAGGTATAGATATCCTGTTTGATAATCTTGTAGAAGAAATGCGTGCCACGACCCTTGGTACCAGCTGGACTGTTGAAAGGAATCTTGGCTCTCAATTTATCCTCACTGGTGTGCATGGCTGCATGCTGAATGACATGATCGCCAACAGGCAACTTATTGACTATGCGATGCTTGGGTTTTTCAACTGGCTTGGCCTCATAGTCTGATGTATGCCATGTCTGATGAACATATGCATTTAGCAGGGCTTGAAGATTTGCCTCAAACTCTGCCTCAAACGCTTGAACTGAGAGACGGGACTTCTTGTGCCGGGAAAAATCAAAAAATGCTTCACGAAAATTTTGCAAAGTCTCAACCGCCTGTGAAATGTTACCTAACCTCTTCACTTGCTTTAAAATTTTATTTATATAAAAAAAGGTCGGTGTCTGATAAATGTCGGTGTCTGTGTCTGTTGTCTGCTTTTATGATGTCCTAACTTTCGACCGGATGACCCATTGTCATCATCTACTAGCTATTCTGCTAATGTGTATGTTTTGCCATGAGGCAAGGCCTGACTCCCGAAATCACTGCAGCTAAGCAAACTAACCTGCAGTATCTTGTTAAGTTGAGGGCCGCACCGTAGTTCACATTGTAATCCGAGACAGCATTGTTCACATTGAGCGTCGACAGACCGCATTGACCACCATTGTTAGCGTTGCCACCGCGCAAACACAAGCGAAAACCGGCGCAGGAATCACAGCCTGGTTTTATAACCGCCTGCAAAGGTACTGAAAAAAATCGGAATGAAAGAATGTCAAAGAGCGAAATTTCAAAAAAAATCGACCGCCCAAGGGCGGTAAGGTTTGCTCGCTACGCTCGCAGGGTGCTCAGGATTGCCCTTGGTTCCGCTGAGAAACCTTGGCCAATCCTGCACACTCCAGCTCACATCAGCACACCTCTGTCCACTCTAGGCCGCCTCGTAATACACTGGTTCAATTGACCACTCGGATGCTGCTTCGCAGAGGGCCGCACCGTAGCTCACACGGTAATCCGAGACAGCATCGCTCACACTGAGCGTCGACAGACCGCAGCGACCACCAGCGCCAGCGCTGCCACCGCGCAAACACAAGCGAAAACCGGAAGTTGCTCCTGACGTATTCCAGAAATAGCAAGTCGAATAGGTTGACTCTGTAGCACCAATCTGCGTACAGAAGTTCTCGAGATGTTCCATCGACAAGGTCTTGATAGATCCTTCACCACCACCTGGTGACTTGCTCAACGCCCTCATGCCGGAAGGGTTGCCGATGGTCCATGAACCGTATATTGACGGAGCCACGAGGTGTGTCATGGTCTTGTCACTGTTGACCTGACAGAACTCATCATCCGGCATTCGCCAGAGATTGCCGAAGCCGTTCTTTAAGCCGAAGAAACATGGAATCTTGGCATTATAGACCGTTGTCCCTGCATCATTCTTAACAGCATAGGTCGCTTCTCCACATGAATCACCAAGTTCAATGCCTGCACTCATAGGTGCGACAGGTCTCCAGCCGTTGTAGCCACCCCAGTCTGGCATCTGCGTCAAGCCTGCACCTAGACCTCCCTGGTAGAGACCATTGGCATCCTTGTTGGCATTGACGGCATCCTGATCGTAATGTGTACCGAAGATGACGCCGAAAAGAATTGCTACAATGGATGTATGTCGTATGGTTGTGCAGAGCCAGCCCTTGCCATTCTTGCGTGCTGCAGCTCTGAACTGCTCAGTAGTCAGATTAGTTGCTGGTCTACCCAGAAGCGTTTTATTTGTGCCATCATAAGACGAATTGTTGTCTCCACCACGATAGTCAGCTCCATTATTGATATAGCTCACAAGTCTGCCTGTGCTTCGCTCTATAGTGGCGAATCCTGCAGCAGAGAGACTGCCGATAGGAATCTCGTAATTAAACTCACCAGGAATTGGCTTGATGCCAATCTGCTCATAGTGCAATCCGCCAATATCCTTGATGACAACGTAGAATTTCCGTCCCCATCCCCACTGATAGTGACCTTCGGTACCATCCAGCTTTGCTGGTTCACCAGTAGCATACTTGTAGTGATCCTTGCTGTCGAGCTTCCGACGAGTGTGGTCATTCTTGACCAGGTATGCGCCAAGCCCGAGGATGTATGGCAACTCCTTCAGCAATTCAAGAGAGCCAATGTATGATGCAGCCTTAGGCGTTGCGTTTGCGGTGTCCCACACTCTTCCGCACCAGGCATGCTGACCAACAGCAAGGTCAGCCTTGAGCGCATCCATACCGATGCTAGTGACATTGCCATTCTGGTCTGTCAGCAGCAGGCTCTGGTTGCTGTTGACGGTTGTGACTTTCGTCACAGAGTTGAATTTTTTACCTTCCATAATTATTATAATATTTTTTTTAGCAAACTATTCCAATCACTATGATACACGTGCCCTAATCCGTCACTATAATCAATCCAATCCTTGCCCAAAAACAGATGACTCTCATTATCAGTCCCCTCATCAGAGTATATTCTTAAACCATATTCTGGATCTATATTCACCCGTTTCCTTCCACCAAATCCAAATAAATCCATTGTCGCAATTCGACTCAGCGTATCACCATCTGTCTCAAATTTAACCTTGAAAAGGTCTGTCATCTCTGCATCTGAGCCAGGCAAATTCCAGTCATCATCATTAACTGAAGTTGGTCCACGAAAGACAATGTAACCCTTATCAGCATTCATTTCGATTTCATTCCAGGTCTTCTCATTTCTAGATTTGAAATTGCCTGTTGCCGTAATGTTTTCGAAATTGCCACCCTTGCATGTTAGGTCACCATCCTTAGCTCTGAAGACTACATTGCCATCCTTATCCTTCATCTCTATGGTACGAACACCCAGGTTCTCCACCATCTGGTACTGGGCGAGGATGATGTGGGCTATGATGAGTTCGATAGACTGACCCAGTCGCCAATAATGGTTGTTCAGATCTGCTGCAGATCCCGGATAATTATCTGCAGTCTTGACGTGCGTCTTGATGCAGGAATAGCTATTGCCATTATATAAGACAACATCCTTCCACTCTTCACCTTCTCCACCCGCTTCGAATCTGTATCCATTGCTGCAGGTATTCCACAGCTGCGGACCTCGAAGGACGCTGCCCTTCTCACCCTTGACAGCCTTCCGGATAAAATTAATAGTTCTTGTTATTACTGTCATAGACTACTTGACTGATTGAATCGTTAATGACACGCTGCTGTAACCGGCATGCTCGCAGTCTGCCCTGGTCACAGCAAATGAACTCAGCTGGACAGTAGGCTTGCGTGCTGCCTCAGTATTGAGGACAACACCAGAACCTGACTTCAGCGTAAAATAGAACTTACTACCGATAGCTTCAGACTTTCCCCTGACAATCAGTCTCGGAGTATAGGTCACAGTACCATTGCCTGACTCGTCCTCGCTGATAGACTCATCAGCCGGTGTCGGGTTGGGCTCAATATCGTATGGATCTGACGCATCGATGACAGTCTGAAAGTCGAAACCCAGCATATTATCCTTGCCCATGGCCTTGTCGTTGTACACTTCCACCATGAACTCCCTCGTGCAATCAACATCTGATGCCTTGACGGTGAGGATCTTGGCACTGGCTCCTGCAATCTGCTCCCAACCTGTGATGCTATTGACTGCTCTATACCACTTGTAATATAGTCCTGCTGTCAGAGTTTCGTTGCCCTGCGTGACTTTGGCTTCGAGCTGGCAGCTGTCATCCTTGCTACCCAGAACGAAGTTGTGCGTATCATTAGCCGGAGCCTTTATTGTCACACGATAGGCGACTCCTGTGTAAGGGCCAACGGAAATATCGTAGCTAGCCTGAATATCATCTGTAGCCTCCTGCTGCCCAGAACGCTCTGTGATGGTACCGACCATCCTGATTGTAATGCCGCTATAGTTAGAAACCTTAACCAGGTTGTTGCAGATTTTCAGTCCCCAATATAATTGCGAAGCATTTGGTCTGATAATCTCAAAGAGACCGTCAAACAGTCCTGTAGACTTGCCTGCAGAATTGAAAGGAATCTCCGTATCATTGAAGAAGTACTTCATGGAGGTTGGTGTACTGATGCCTTCTGCTGTTCTCGATGAGATGACAACGAAGTACAGCTTCGGCTGCGTCTGCGAGAAATCCGGATAGACAGTCACGACATCCCCATTTCTCTGGTACTCCTGGTAGATATCTCCGTCAGGCGACTGGATTGACGGAGTAAATGTACCCATCTTTGGTATGAAGTTGATGGTTGTCGACTTACTTGCGCTACTCATTTTCTGCCTCCTCTCTCTGCTCTGTCATGATGAATCTGCTGTCTGTAGCTACAGGCAGCTTGTTGCACACTTTGCCTTCCTGCTCCATGCAGGCGGTCTTGCCATCCATAGCGATAGCGCCTATTCTGGACAGCGTCTCCTCGAACTCGATAGGTTCCCCAAGCTGTAGGATATCCTGACACCAGAGAATGAAATTGCCATCCTGCAGTTCAGTTCTGTCCTCGGTCAGCTGAAGCAACTCCACGACCTTGCGATTTGCCTTGATGTATCTTTCCATATATTATATTATAAATGATGATTAGTGAAAAATGAACGGATTGCCATCTGCGTCCACGAAGACCTTGCCGTCGGCATCCATAGCCAGAGCTAAAGGATCGAGGTCTTTAACTTCCAAAGCAAGGATAGCTCCCCTGTTCGGATCCAGCAGATCTGTAGGTACTCTCGGAGACATGCCATGTCCGACAAGGACTGCGTTCTCAAAGTGTATCGAGTTATTCGGTGCCATCCACCAGAGGACCTGCAGTTCTCTTGTCGGGTTCGCAATTTCTCCGACATTGTCAGAGATGGTTGCCGCTGGGTGTACTACCTTCGTGTCGGGCAGAACCTCGTCGACCGTGTCGAGGATATCGTAATCGTAGAATGGTATCCTGCGGACGATATTGACAATTCTGTTCGGTGTAGCATCACTCAGATCTACGCTTGCCGGATTGCCATCAGCCGAGAATTTAGCCCTGCATCTGATGCAGATGCGCTTGCCCATGAGCGAGCGGTCTAGAGTAACCGATGCACCATCTGAAGAAACTTTGATTTCGAGGTCATCTGCTGTAATGGCAGAGAACTGACCTCTATCACGGAGAATCTCCCAGATGAACAGCCTCTTCTCCTTAGCGCACTCCTCTGATCCGAGGCGCAGAGATGCATTGATGACCTGCTTGTCTGTATCACGAAGCGGATTATAGTATCGGTCACCACTCGAAAGCAGCAGCGTCGGCTTGTAGAGGGTCGCATTCTTGCAGTTGATGGAATAGTCCATCATAATTCTGTGAACCTTATTTGTTCGGCTGTCCAGGTACTTCGCCTTGAATCTGAGCAGAATCGGTTTCTGCGGCGCTGCGTTGACATACCAGAGCAGTTTGCCGGCATCATTGCCGGTCGAGGTGATGACATGCTTCCTGGGTGTCGAAACCAGCGCATTACCCTCCACACCATTCTCGACTCTGTACCAGGCGATATCTGTCAGTTCACTATTGACACGACCACTCTCGAGTATGTTATCTCTGTCGATGATACCAACGACCGGTTGCAAGGCGCATGGTGTCAACTCGTAATTAGGAGCATACTCATTCTGGTTGGCGTCATAAGTCTGCTCGAGCGGAACGCTGCCTGATATTGTCTTGGATGTGTTCACCTGCAGAGGCGTGTATTTGAAGTCTAATCTTTTGTATTTCATCTTATATGTTATTAAACACATTCCAGTGTGATGGAATCTTGGGCAACCTCATTGCCCAGACCATCACGAAGTGTAACTGTTGCCGTGAATCTAATCTTAGCCGGAACTCCCTCGCTGTCGATGGAGAGGTCAGACTGGGTCAGTACGATAGCCTTGCCTGCCTTGGATCCGACTTCGAGTGACCAGATGTTGTCACTTGTGACTCTCTGCTCACCAGCCCTGTTCTCTGTGTATCTGGTCCAGGCTACGTCGCTGTCGAGAATATCTGAGGTGATATCCTGGCCGTAGAGCGTAGCAACGATAGTCAGCGGAGCTCGGAAGTTGTCGAAATCATAGAGCGTCTCGTCTTCGAGGAAATCGATGGTGAATGCTGGATTGCCCTCTATCATCGCCCAATCGGTATTATTCCACCTTGGTGCGGTATGGGTACCAGTCTTCTGACATCGCCACTTGCACCCAGTATACCAGACATCGGAAGTCTCGTATTTGCCAGTTTCTGGATTGAGAGCTGAGCAGAAATAGTCTGCCGCCTCTGACCATGGTCCTCGGTCAACATAATCGACAACCGGTTTGCCTTGATAGTCAATCTGTATGATATCCTGGGTGATGATGCCGGCTGCATAGAGATAATCCCTGCCCTTGACGATAGGAAGGTTGAGCGACTTGACGAATTCAGGCATGTCGCCGAAGGCCATGCCGTAGTTGTAATTTTCAAGTATCGGCTTGGTGACGCCCGTCAGCTTGACGATGCGCCCCTCGGAACTGGAGATGTAGAAACAGCTCTGCAGCGACTCATCGGTCTGGTTGCCATAACGGGCGATATTCATGAGCTCACATGGCGGGAAGTTCTTTCCTGCCGGAACTTCGGCATCAGGATAGAGGGTTACCTCGATGTAATTCTTAACCGCGTTGACGCTGTTGACTCTCATCCATGAGGTGTAGTAATCAGCCGAAGTGCCAGAATTGGCTGCCGAAGCGATGTTGTTGACAACTCCCTTGATGACGTTGCCCACATGCTGAGCCGTAAAGTATCCACTATATTTTGAGCGGAGGTGTAAGCCATAGCAATCATCGCCCAGACTGTCAACGCTCTCGATGGTGTCGCTCTCGGTGAAGAAAGTGTCACCCTCCTGCGCTGACAGGCGGTTGACAATCAGTTCCATGACCCGCATGTATGTGCGGACGGTGATGCTCTCAACCTCTGCATTGCCATTGACATCGACCTGCGCGCCCTTGCCGTTGTACAGCCCGGAGACGAAGTCACCGAACTGTGCACCCGCCTTGAGCTGCGCCATCTGCTCGGAGATGAGTCCACGCAGAAAGGTAATCATGCCCTCGGCTGCATCGTCATGCTTGCGGCTGAGGAAGGCATCGGAGGTCTCGTCGGCACAGAAATGCAGCAGCGAGAGGAAGGCGTTGCCGATGCGGTTGGCCGTGTTGGCCTGCAGACGTCGCTCGTCTCTGATGCCCTCAAAAAGGGTCTGAAGTGCACTCTTGTCTAGTTTATCTGCCATTTTTTTCTTTTTTGTTTGCAAAGATAATATGCCGATGGAATCGGTAAAAATACGCTCCCTAGAGGTAGCGTGCTGCACCGATGCCCTTGAAGATCTCTGTGAGGGCAGATGCCATCAGACCATTGTACCGGTCGCCGTAGAAGGTCGCCTCATGCTCGTTGAGCTTCATGACAGATGAGTAGTACTTCTGCGAGAACCAGTCACGGCGACCTTTTGGTTCGCCACCGGCGACACGACCGCCCCAGGCAGGGCCCACCTTCTTCGGTTTCTCGAGATTGTTGTCACGACGGTATTCATCGTCCAGGAAGTTGAGGTCGCCGTTGTTGATGCGATGTACTTTCTCGCCTCCCTGTGCCTCGGTCCACTTGTACCACTCATGTGCCGGTCCTACTCCTGCAGCTACATAGATACCATACTGCAGGAAGTTGTGCTCAATTGTTGTCACAGACCCCTGCTCCAGGTGCGCCTTGATGGAAGCGTATAGGCGGCCGGTATCGATGGTACGCAACCGCTCCATGCGCTCTCGCCAGTAGTCGCCCATGGCGTTAGTCCAGCCTCGCTCATATCTGAGGAGGTCATCTACTGCTGCGTCTGCCATAGGCTCTCATCATACTGTATGTCGATAGGTTCGTCAGATGTGACCATGAAGTAGAGTCCTGTGACGCCATTCATGGACCATCTGCCCAGTTCGCTCGAATAGACCTGCGTGAGGTCCAGGAACTCCATCTGTCCGTCGTATGCCTCACGGCTCTTGTCGTGGAGCATACGGCTGAGGAACTGGCGGAAGATATATCTGCAGATATTCATTTTCGCCTCTCGGTCTGCCATGTCATCGCGTCGGTACCCTGCCAGGATCCAGACGGTATAAACGTTGCGGTCGAAGAAGCCCTCTCCGATGGAATGGGTGTTGCTGTCAACGGTATCTGAGACCATGATGAAGTTGGATGCCTTGCGGAACTGCTGCATGACTCCCTGGATGGAATCTGGTCCGGAGCACTCCGTTGCGACGAAATTATATTCTTTGCAGGTTCTGCACTCGGCAGCCAGCTGCTTGAAATATGCGATGGAATCGAAGATTTTCTCTGTCATGTGCTGTTTTTTTTAACTATTTTGCCTGTTGCGCTTCCTAAACTCCTCTGCCTCCCGAGCCTTGTTATCAAGCTCTGTGAGGGCAGCCCAGCAGTCGGTATTGTAGACAGCCTGCAGTTTGGTCACGTCACCATCGGTAAGTGCCCTGATCTGCGCCTGCATTGCTGGCAGGATGTCCTCACGCCGCAGCTCGCCGCCCTCTCTGGCTGGTCTGAAGAAGTGAGGGAAGTTGGCGGCAAAATACTCCTTGACACTCGAGAACCACATGAAGACTCCGAGGAGTTCGTAAGGTTCAAATTTAGCGGTTTCACTAGCAGAACCGCCTGCTGTTCTGTACATGAGTTGCGCCATCTTCAGCAGGAATCTGTCCTCCTGCCTGAGCATGAAAAGCTGGTAGTTCTTCTCGATATTGAGGTAATCGTAGAAGCTGATTTCGTGAAGCAGGCTGTTTACTGCCGTCAGTTGAACGTCACTTGCAACCTGTAGAGGCCTAAAGTCCGTAAAGGAGTCTATGAAATCGAAGTTTTTGAGCAGGGAGAGAATTTCTGCAGCGCTGATATACAGGACTCTCTCGCGCACTTTTCCAGTCTTAGCATCGCCATTTTCACCGCTTTCATCGCATTTAACGCTGCATTTCCACCCGGTTCTGGTGTACTTATGTACGGTAAGTCCGCAGAACCTTGCGAGAAGGTAGCATTTGATAACGGTATGATCCTGGAACGTCGACATGATGCTAAGGACATAGCGCAACTGATCCTCTGAAAGTTCCGCCCACGATGACGGCGCCTTGAAATTGAACTCTTGTGTACCATCTTTATGCGTTGAAAACGAAGGCAGGTTTTGATTTTTCATTGTTGAACTCTTTGAAATGGTTAGCCTTATATGCCGATGAATTCGCATATAATGGGAATTTATCGAGGTTTCTGTCTAGATACGATAGCAGGCTTGCACGCTCGTCGGAGTATGCAGACAGCATGCCGTTGGCAAGCATTATCATGCAGCGCATCAGCATCACGCGCACCTCGTTCTCTTCCCAATTACTTTTACGCTCGCATCTAACCTGTGACATGATGTCATCCATCTGCTCATCAGATATAAGCTTGCGTATGGTGGCATCTGCCTCTTGCATGGCTGCCAACTTAGATGCCCACTCCTTGGATGTCATGCTGGTCTCTCCAGTGAGAAAACGGTAAGCGTCAAAGTTCCAAACTATCGTCTGTATGCCCTGCTTTGCCTGTAGGGTTTTCCCCCAACCCGGTACGTTGCAGAGAAGCGCCAGGACTGTCTGCTGTGATGAGATGAAGGCTACACGGCATTGCTCGATGAGCGCCTCGACTCTGGAGGAACTTGCCGGAGAGACTTCGTTGTTGGCCACAACGCCAAAGCCTGTAGGAGTGAGCACGAGGTCGAGGTGTCTTACTACGCTGAGGAAGGCATCGAGGCATACAGTCTTGATGACTGCTTCACGCAGCTCCTCGCTGTTGTTGTACCATGGGTGCGAGCTGGTCTCCAGTGCCTCCTCGCTGGTCTCCAGTGCCTTCTCGCCTACCTCGCCCAGAATCTGCTTACTGATCCGCTGATAGGACTCCTTGAAATGCGGTTCCACCGACTCGAACACCTCAGAGTGCGAGCTTGTCGCTACGAGGATGCTCTGCTCGAAGTCATCCTTGCTGATTTGAATCTTCATTTTTGCCATTATTGTTTGAAACTATTGATGTCTGTTGGTCCTTATTTTTGTCTAGTGTCGTGAGTTCTATCATCGGCACGTCTACGGTCACTCCTCGGTCGGCATAGCCATTGTAGTGGGAGATGACGTGGTAAGGCTTGCACATGATGTCGTGGCAAGCCTTCTCGAGCGACTGCTTGAGGATGAAGAGCTCTCGCTTGTCTGAGCCGGAGTTGTTCATCTGGCTCTTGCCTGGTGTGGCTCCGATGAGGTTTGGATGCACGCCCAGCGAGAAGCAGAGGGCATTGGATGCCTCGCTCATGTCGTCTGCCCAGTCGCCACCCTCCTTCTTGCTGCCCTCAGAGAGGTTGATGATGCGCACCATGCGCTGCTCCTTGCCGTTTGGGTCGAAGTAGTAGCCCGTGATGAGCGCCTTGCCGGCATTCTCAGGTCCGCATACGAAGTTGATGATGTTGTCCTTCTCCTGCAGGATGCGCTCCTTTCGCTTATCCGGGTCGATGATGTCCTCGTTATTGCAGAGTTCCTCCCAGTAGTCGCGGTGCACCTCTATCTGGATGCGAGGAGCGGAGGTGTTCTTGATCATGTAGCGCTTGCCGATACCGATGAGACGGTAGATGTCGTACCAGGCATCGTCGAAGATGCTGGCATAGTATGGTATCGGATAGTACTGCAGTCCGGGTGTCGGGATGCGTGAAATGATGGCAAACTTGCAGTCCTTGCCCATCTCAGGAGCCTTGCCCCTGATGCCGGTATATGGATCTGGAGCCTTGCCCATGCGCGCCATGAGGTCGCCCAGCGGGTCATAGAGGTCGAGCAGCGGGATGACTTCGGTGTGGACAGGCGACATGACGTTGCGGAAGTCGCCGAAGAAGACATGCTCTATGCGCCCCTTCTTATTTGGTACCTCCAGGCGGCAGTAGGAAACGTCCTTGTGGCGGATGTTGACTATCTTGGAGTGGTCACGGCTCAGGATGATGACCTCTACCGACCAGAAGAAGAACTTCATGTCTGTTGCCTGCTGCATGAAGACCTCGTGGATGGAGTTGCGCAGGCAGAAGTCGCGGATCTCTGCGTCGGTCGTGTCCTGCTTGGTCTCCCGGTCCATGAAGCGCACGCCCTGGCCGTAGCAGCACTGGACGTTGAAAGCCATGGCTCGCTGCGCCACCATGTTGCGGCGCAGCAACTGCTGCAGGGTGTATGGCATGTCGTTGTCATCGCCATAGTTCACATACTCGAAGAGCTTGCCGTCTGAAGTCTCCAAGATGCCCGTGGTGGCATCGCCCACCTCTCCGGAACCCAGAAAACTGGTATCCCGCCCATACTGCTGCTCGATGGTGGTGGAGTCTGTAACCCTGCTCACACCCTCTGCCACGAGGGCGTAGCGGCTGTAGGAACCGCTGGCTCCTACTTGCTGAAGCTGATATTTTTTCTGTTTCATGTCATAAATATACTGGTAAGCCCAGGAACTGGTGAATGTAGATGTCCGGAACGGTGCGAACCTCGGCATTTGCCGGATTGACGAGGCGGTGGAATCCGCCACGCCAGCTGCTGCCCCTGACCAGCCATCCTGTATAATCGACGGTCTCGCCGTCTGATGTCCACGCCTTCAGGTTAATGGTTGAGCGGTCTCGCTCTGCCTTGGCCAGGAGGCGCAGCACCTCTGTGAGGTGGTAAGCCGTGCGTCTCATCAGTTGAAGGTGTTGTCAAAGGTATTGTCGAAGATACGGCCGGCACGCTGCAGGTCAAGCACGTTGTGCTGGCGCTGGGCGTATGTGTAGCTGAAGGTGAAGCGTGGCACGCTGTCGCGCAGGTTGTCACGCTTGGACTTGGAGTCTGAGAGGGTGACACGCTTGCCCACCTTGGCTACCCCGCCGATGAAGTTGACAAGATAGACCTCGTCTGAGCGGAAGAGATCATCTGCCCAGTTTGCCATGTCTGTGCCCAGATAGCCAGTATCGGCGTTGAAGGTGCGCTGCTCTGTGATGCGGTAGTTTACCCTGATGCCGCCCATGTAGGCTGCATCGCGGGTGTACTGCGGGTCTACTTCGTGCTTGCCTGTGCAGTAGATGAGTTCCTGGCAGCCGAAGCTGTTGGTGAAGAGCAGAGTAGGCGCCACATCACGCTCCTCGCTGTCTATGATGAAGGTCATGGAGCGTGAGCCTGCCTCTACCACGTAGTAGAGAAGGTCGGTGTCCTCTGTCTCGAACCGTGACGGAGAGACGTCGATGGTGGTGTAGAGGTCGTTGCCGCCGGTGGCTGGTGCGGTAAACTGTTTTGTGGTTTTGTCGGAATAGTGTGCGGTGACTTGTGCCGCTTCCTTGCCCATGTAGTGGAGATATTCAAGTCGCCCCATGTAGGTGGTCTTGTGTCCATCGAGCAGGGTTAGGAAGTGGGTTGTGAGGAATGTAGAGCAGTCCACGCCCACGATGTCTACGGTAGAATAGTAGACCTGCAGGTTGGCTGTCTGCGTATCGGTGACTGTTTCCGAGTCGGTGTCTCCGGAGTCCGGAACCTGTTGCTCGGCGATGTTGATGGTGGCTGTGACTGCCAGCCTCCGGCGTGCATAAGGACGGAAGATGTCGGCAAGGTCGATCACTCTGACCTCTCCATCGGCAGGATAGAGATACTCATCGTAGATGGTATCATCACCTATCTTGATGGTGACGAGCAGGCGGGTCTTGGCCGTGAGAATATCGATGTCGGGGATGTTCTCAAGGAAGAAACTGCCCGACGGAAGTGATGTGATGGTCATATATTATCTTTTTTGATGCAAAGATAATATGGAGATGGTAAAAATAAAAATACGGCTGACTACCCTCACGGGCGGTCAGCTGTATCAAAGCTTTTCAAAACTTTGTAAAATTTTTCGTGCTGCAAAGGTACGAAAAATTATTCATAACACATGGTAGTACAATAAAATATATGAGTTTTTAACTTAAACCAGTTTGTCAGGCCTGACAACTCTCTCCCAGATAGCCCATGCCACGGTTCCGTCTGGTTGCGTGGCTACATAGTAGCCATGCTCCTGCATATACTGGTTGATGGTTTCTTTACTGACACCGCCCATGTCATCAAGTTCCGTGGCGATGTCCTGGGTGGTCTTGAAGCTCTTCTTGTAATCAATACCGGTGGCTTCATCCTTCACAGGGAGGCAGCTGCGGAAGTGGAAGTAAGCGTCGAGCAGGTCCTGCTCAAACTGCTCGCTGTTGAATTTTTCTGTATTTCTTGGCATAATCTTCATTTTTTAAAGGGTTAAACTTAAATACCGTCATCTGGGTGCTGTCGGTACAATGCCGACTCATAGAGGTCAACCCAGTAGCTCAGACGGGAAGCCCAAAGGTCGTATTTAGTCTGAAGTCTGGTAACACGGATCTCCTCTCGCTCCAGTTCTCTGAGATATCTGCCGACTATTCGATGGCAGTCCAGATTATTACAGTATCTTGACTGAATCTTGGCATACTCCACCAGTTTGTACAGTTCCTTGCGCTTGGTTTCAAGCTCCCACCAGCGTTTCATGAGTGCATCGTGGATGCGACGGCGTCTGAAATATAGCAAGAGAACGTCTCTCTTGACTTTTTTCTTATTCTTTTTCATACCTAATCGTTGTTTATGGTTTTCCACTTGGCCAAAGTCATCTTGTATGGCTCAACCTCTTTAGCTCCATATCGAAGAGCATAATAGCGATGATCATACCATCGGATAATAGTCTGCTTGTGTGGCGCATCATCGATGAAAACAACAGAACCCATTGTATTGTAGTATCTCTGAAATTTGATTTCCACCTTATGGGCGTTCATTTTTTTGTCAATATTAATGAAGTATTTGCACTTGCTGATGTCCTTGGTTATCAGCTTTGCTGTGCGTCTTCTGCTGTTTCTACTTTTCTTCATCATGCTACCTCCCCTCCAAAAATGAAACCGCCAATCATGACCATCGCCATCACAGCTGCGAAACCAACCATGGTGAGCACAACCTCTCCATAGGTCACGGTCTCCCCGCAGATATAGCTGAAGGTCTCACTCTTTGTCTTGGCGAGCTTCTTGATTTCACACTTGAGGGCCTTGATGCCCTCCTCTACGCTGATGCCTGCAGGTCTTACCTGCGCATCACTTAATAAAATTGAATTCTGCATATTGCATCATCTTGTAACCATTAACAGCCGATTGTACAAAAGGGTGGCGGCTGCATTCCCCGTTGGTTACAAGATGATGGCTTATCCGGAAGGACAAATCAAATCTTACGGTTCATGCAGCCGCCATGTATTGGGCATATCTATTTTCCCAGTTGGGAAAAATTATTTTCCCAGTTAGAAAAAAAGATTTTCCTAGGCATAAAAAAAGCCTGCGGCCAGAAGCCATAGGCGAAACGGTCGCCCTACCGGATAGACTACTATCATCTTGTAACCGTTGGCAAAGGTAAGAAGAAAATCCGGAACCGCCAAATAAAAATCGGGAAATTTTAGAAGAATCTGCAGGAAATATGTTTTAGAGCATAAAATCGGGGTATTGAGGAATGAATTTCTCTGATTTTCTCTGTTTTTCAATAAAATTCCACGGATATTCAATAAAATTCCGTATATTTGCATCGGATTAACTAAATAATATATATTAAGGTATGGAAAGAAACAAGAAACTTACCCTACATAAGGTTATTGAACTTATCGATAAGACCAATGAACGCTTAGATATAGCCAACGAGCGTTTAGAAATAGCAGAAAGAGACAATAACCGTCTTTTTCTGCTTGTAGTCATTGAAGCTTTAACAACATCAATAGCCATTGCCATACTTGCTTAATGGTAGAAGCCAGGCACGAGTATAAGACAGATACCACCATCAACAGGAACGTAATGACCTCCATCCAATATTTATTGCGCTCTCTCTTTTCAGCCTTTCTCTTGGCTTCCCTCTCTTTATTTTTTTTATCTTGATAATGTTTGTAGGACCAATCCATATAATCCATATCATCATCAGGCATCTCACTTCTCATATTTATATTTTTTATGATTAATAAATAAGAGCCCCCGATGCTTCACGCACCAGAGGCTTCGAACTCTTTTGTATTTCTGCGCCACAAGGCTATGGCGACTTTTGTCTTATGGGGAATGATAAGCCCCAGCCTCATTTTTATATTCTGTCTGCAGCTGCACGTATGCGGTTTGAAACCTCGCAGAGTGCGCCACGGAGCATGATTTTTTCTTCTTCGGTGAAACCTCCCACTCCACCATTGCCATCAATGCCATCGAGCTTGTGATAAAGCCATGATGCCGACTTGCCGAAATATGTATGTGCTATCTCGCGCCACGACACAATCATCTGAATATCCTGGATGCGCTGCTTTACTTCGCTATCCTTAGTCTGTTTAACTGTTGCTACTGCTACTTCCATAATCTTATATTTTTTAATGCCCTCCCCGAAGGGAGGGTCTGTTGTTAATACTTTGTGTAATACTCAGGCGGCTCAATCATCTCATCGAAAAGTTGTTGAGCATACCATAATAACTGCGGGTTGCCCCTGGGAAAAGACTTTTTGTAATTTCTGATAGCTGCTATCAGCTCTTCCTCTTTGTCGCTTACTAAAATTTTCTTCATATCATTATTTCTTTAAGACGATGCAAAGATACTACAAATTTTCGTATTATCCAAATTTTTACTACGAAAAAACGTACTATTAAGAAAGATTTAACATTTGGAGACGAAAAAGCCCCCGATGCGTCACGCACGGAGGGCTCAGAGATCTTTATTAAATTTCCTACATAATTATATGAAAACTGTCAGCGAACTAAATCACGGCAGTCTGCATTTCTAGTGAAATCTGACGCAGACAGTCCAAAATCTGCTGCTTGCGCTTCTGGCTAGGTTCATGCTTACCCATGGCATACTGGCGCATAAGTGATGCATTGACACCCGCCTTTTTCGCCACTCCGCTCATATTGAGGTATGAGTAATAATCGAAGAACGAACCGATGTCAAACCGGAACACGAACTCCAGCTCAGGCATCTGCTTGCCCTCCTCCTCAAGAAGCTCCTTGATTTCCTTCTGCGCCACATACATATCCTCAATAGCTTGCCTGGCTGTGTTACCATACCCAGCAAGTGCAAAGTCTGGAAGTTCTTCAACCATGAAGCAAGAGAAGTTCTTCTCCTGCTTGCCTTTCTCTACCTGTATCGTTACTTTTGTTGCCATACTTTTAAACCAATTAAAAAGAGACCTTAAAACCAACCGCTCCATCCATTTCAACGAACTTAGTCAACTAGAGAAAAATTGCCGGGCTTAAAGCCCGAGCAATCTTTCTAGAATATTGTCGTAAGTCTTTTGAGCGACTTCCCGACTGCCGTGTCGTGGAACTGGACATTTGAGTCCTGTAATAGGACTGTACCAAACATCGTGATTTCCACCATGCCGAACAACGAAGCATCCCGCTCGGTTCAGCTGTCTAACTAGTTGACTAGTTTTCATCTTATGTAAGGAATTTAATTAATTAAAAGATCTCTTTGTCTGAAAGACGATGCAAAGATAACAAAAAAGTTATGTTCTACCAAATAAAAAGATAACTTTTTTGTTATGTATAGTAAGATTTAACATTTGGGGAAGAAAATCTAGGGGTTGAGGAATGAAAGTGTAATGAAGTGGAAAGAAAAGGAAAGAAAACGGAAAGATTTCCCCGATATTCTCCATTTTTCTCCGATATTCTCCGATTTTCTCCAGAAATGACCGAAAAAACGACCGAAAACGACCGCGAAAAACGGGTCATCCGAAAGAGGTTGTGGAATGAAATGGAAAGAAATGGAATGATTTTCCGCATATTTTCCACTCATTTTCCTCGATTTTCCGTGAAAATTCCGTATATTTGCATCAGTTTAACTAAATAATATATATTAAGGTATGAAAAAGTCAAGAACCGATATTGACAGTATAGAGAGCCGTATCAAGGCTCTCTATATCATAGTCATTTGTCAATCACTAGCGATAATATCACTTGCCATACCCTCTCTAAGAGAGGCTCTGTGTAAGCTGCTAACACGGATAATAGGGCTAGAATGACTCCAATCACAGTCATCTTCCTATTCCATCTCCTTTCACTCTCCTGCTTGCGCTCTTGAGGATTTTCACTGGTTTCCTTTAGTCTACCCTCCAGATAGCCTTCTGCGCTCTCCAGCATCATTCTGTCGTAATTCTGCATATACTTCACACCCTTGTCCAGTATATGCCACATGCCCTCAGACTCCTCGATATAGCCCTCGTTGGCCAATGGTGGAAGGAGGAACCTCAAGTCAACATCATCAAGCTGGTTGTCAACCAGCGAGCCCCAGAGCTGCGCACGTGACTTGTCACCCTTGATGAGCTCACGGAGAACCAGGCGAGCCTGCCTGCAGGTCTCATTATCTTGTAATAATATCATTTATCAATATCAAATATATGTGAATAATAAGAAGTCCCCGGCACGGAATCGTGTCGGGGACGATGTGTTAAATTAAACAAGTTGAAGTCTAGAAAACTCATTACCTAATTGATGAATACCATCTTCGATTTTCTGCAGCTGAGCGTCAGAGATATATGTATTACCTTTGCGGTACTGGCGCATCAAAGTATCATTAATGCCCACGAATCTAGCAAAAGCACTCACATTTATCATCTTATAATACTCAAAGAGCGAAGACAAATCAAACTTGTAGTCTGGAACATTAGAGAAAGCCTCCGGAACCTCATCACCCAACTCACGTTTTGCATCTGCCACACCTGCCATAGACTCCAAGAAGTCTTTTTTTGCAGCAGCTACAGAATCACCTGTACCGATAATAGTACAGCCACTCATGTTTGTATTATATGCAATATAGCTGCCATCCTCCTGTTTCTCAATAGAAACCTTAAATTTTTTATCCATACGAAATCAATTTTAATGTTTTGTTATATTCTTGTTTAAAAAGGAATCGGGTTAGAACCCGATATCCTTTCTAAGTTTGTTAACCAATCCTTTTCTGACCTCTTGTGACCAATGTCGCTCTAGCATGATTGTTTTCTTGGTCTCTCTGTTAATGTAGAGGTCATGCCCTTTCAAACCTTTGTAAAACTGAAAGCCGTGGGCAATAGCAATTCTTTTCAATTCATTCCATTTCATATTACTTACTTGTTTAATTTAACACTGCAAAGATACTACATTTTCGTGATATAACCAAATAATTGTACTACAAATTCGTTATATTAACTAAGATTTAACATTTCATCCCCATCAAACACGGTTTTTACCTCTTTTTCTCATCATTCTTGAATGATGTCAAACAATGTTATTACCTCTTTTACCCCGAAATGCAATGTAGGGGTTCGCTCGAAAACGGCTCGTTTCTTGTGGCAATTTCATGGAAATTGGCATAAGTAGCCGTTTTCGAGCGGGCAATCAATGGCAATTGATTGCAAAATTTGGGCATTTTGCACAAATTTTCCACGGTCATTTTTGCCAACTTGCTGAAAATCATGGATTTTTGAAAAGTTGGAGCAAAAAAGGGCGTGCTTTGCTGTAAGCATAGCCCCCACCGCCCTACGCTCGGAGGCAATTGCCACGGCTGACTGGAGCGGTATATGTAAGGGATTTTTCATGTGGCAATTGCCCTTTTCCCCGACTGCCGTCCGAATTGCCATCGCCCTTGCTTATCTCTATCCCCTTCCCTTTATCCGCGGTTATCAGCAAGTTTGCAAGCAAGTAAAAGGGCAACGTGTTCCTGTCACGTTGCCCATGGTGCCTATAGTCTGCCCTTGTCGTGATAGCTGTAGAATGCTCCATCTGTTACTATCACATGGTCCATAAAGAAGAGGCGCATGACTTGACAAGCCTTGGCTATCTGCTGGGTCAGCACATCGTCCGCCTTGCTTGGCTGCGTGTTGCCCGATGGGTGATTGTGCACGAATGCCATGATGGTTGCACCGCTCAAGACTGCCTCCCTCATGAGGATACGAATATCCACTGAAGTCTCTGTTATCCCTCCTTCGCTCAGTTTCACGCTCTTGATGAGTCTGAAATTTTGGTTCATCAATATGACGTGTGCCTGCTCTACCTTGAGGTCTGCCATCTGCGGAAGCATGTAGTTATATATGGCTAGACTGCTGCCCATGTCGGGCTTGCTGCCCAACTTCTCCACTGCCCTGCGCTTGCCTAGTTCCAAAGCTGCGAGTACTGCCAACGCCTTGCAGTCGCCTATTCCCTGCACTACCTGCATTTCGTCCATGGATAACTTTGCAAGATTACTGAGGTTATTGTCTGCCATGTTCATCAGTTGCCTAGCCTGGCTTAGGCTCTCGGCTGTTCCTGCCCCTCTGTTGATTACCATGGATAACAATTCGGTGTTACTGAGTGAATCGAATCCGTAATTAGCTGCCTTGAACTCTGGTCGCTCATCTGCTAGTATATCATTGTACTTCTTCATGTTACGCTACTTTATTATAGTTGTTGTTTGATTTCTTGTTGATATTAACACCCTGTGGAAAACATCTCTTTGAGTGTGCCACTGCCTCATAAAAGCCTTCTGCCATCTCCTGCAACACGCCTCTGTTGCTTATTGGGTCGTGGTGTATTGTGCGAGCCAAAAAGATTTCTCTCTCCACATAAGCACCTGCCGCCTCCAACTTTCTTCTGAAGTCTTCGATGGTTTTGCCGCTAGTCAGCAGGTCGTCGAATAGAATGACCTGCTTGCCCTTGAAGTACTCGCCATCTACTGAAACGTGATAAATGTCCTCGTTGACGAAGTGGCTGCCTCCGTTGTGGGTTGGCTTGCGCTCTCCAAAGATGTGCACGTGCTCATTTGCGGTTGCTATGCCTGCTGCATTGAGGATGGCTGCGAGATAGCCGAATCGCTTGTTATATTTATATTGTGTGCTGCATGGAGCAAAAACTACAACGAAGTCCTCTAAGATACTGCTATACTGCTTTGTAAGATAGCGAACTAGCCACTCTGCGCAGAGGTGTACCGCCTCCTTATCGCCTGCCTTGAAGTCGTAGACGAAGCGGTTGTTTGCCATCTGCTGTGCCTTGTCAACGCAAAGGTTGATGTAAGCGTTTGGAACGTACTCAAAGAAATAATTCTGTCTCATATCGAAAAATTTTATAAAGTTTGAAATTGTATTCTGGTAATGTTTGGGAGTCCAGAGATTTTTTCCCACTCCTGCTGTGGAGTATTTTTTTTAATTGCATTCCGTTCAAAGCCCGGTGTGCCCTTTCGATTTTTCCTATGCTTAACAAAGCGCTGGCAGAGGCAAACAGGTGTGGGGTTCTGTGTTAACAAAAGGTAAAGGTTTAGTGTAGCGTGAAGAACCTTTGGCTTTTGTTAACCCAGGTTCATGCACAGGTTTGAATCGCCAGAAGCTACCTTTGCATAGGAAATTTCGGATGGGAACACATGACGGGCGGCGGAGAATGCAATAAAAAAAGTACGGAACAGCATCAAACTCACCATCGGAGATACCGCTTTCTCACACACCCGGAAAGAAAAAAGGCTACCTACTCTCACGAGCAAGCAGCCTAGGAATCATAGCATAAAAAAAAACTTAAAAACTAAAACTTAAAGCAATAAATAAAAAGAACGAAATATTCTATCGAGGGTAATAGTTGCTCATGCCTCCCGTATAGAGGACGGTCTGAGGGAACTTATCCACGCCTATGCAAACGGTATCGAAGGCATCGGAGAAGTCGGTACGGTTCTCCAGCCTGTCCTCGTCTGTCTCCACGAGTTTCTCGCCTCGCTTATCCTTGCCGTTATTGTAACAGCCGGCACTCTCGATGGAGATGATCAGGTCCTCGTTATTGTCCTGGTTGATGAGAACCATGTGGCGCGCATGTCCCTTGAACATGCGGTCTATGAGCAACTGCTTCTCAAGATGGTTCATCGGCTTGCCGATGTAGACCTCTGTAACGAGCCAACCATTCCTACGTAGCACCTTGGTGATAATCTGGTAGAACTTATCGCTGTGCGTTGCATAGGAGTTGCCCACGAAGGTTGCATCGTAATAGAAGATGACTCGTTTGTTCTTGAGATACTTATAGTAGTCGCAGAAGTCCTGAGCGAGCTCAGGCAACTTCCTGGCATACTTCACATAGAATGAGTTGACGATGCGCAGCTTGGTATCAGAACCCACCTGCCCGACTACGAGACAGTTGATGTTGTTGTTAGCATCGGAACCGATAATCAGCGGTAAACCGTCCTCCAGGTCGCCATCCATGCGGCAGTCCGGCTTGTCGTGCTTAGGGTCGAACTTATACTGCAGGTCATTGAGAAACCTGGTGTTCGGAGCCGTATAGAAGTTGCGATCCTCGTCAAGTCCGGAGTAGAAACCATCCTGTGCGATGCCCACATGCTGGCACATGATGCTCGTGAGGAAGGTCATCTTTGGCAGGTCTCGCTTCATCTGTCGGACGAAGTCCTCGCCTAGAACTGCGAGGTTCTGAATGCTCGAGCACCTGGAATACACCAGGGCATAGGAGCGGAGGGAGTGCAGAACCTTCTCGTATTTCTGCACCTGCGACATGTAGTAATCGTACCGCTCTGGGTGAGCAGCCAGCTTGTTTCGGATGCTATGCAGATGCACCAGTACCGTTTCGAGAGTAGCAATCAGCTCCTTATCCATCTTCTTCTCCCACGACATGAACCAGGAACCTTTCTTTGTTGCTGAAGTATCTGAAGTAATGGTCAGACCATGGTGGAGGCAGCAGTCACCGAACAGCTGCTTGTTGCCTCGGTTAGCTGGGAGCGTCTCATTGTTGAGCTGCTCCCAATCTATAAATTTCGCCTCGTCGATGAAGACATGGTCGAGAGAGAGGGAGTTGGAAGTTCCGCTGCGGTCTTGAGAGATGATATTGAGATAGCTACCATTATAAAATGCTACGGTATTCTCCCAGTTCATAGGCTGGAAGTGCGGTTCCTGCCAATGCAGCGCCTTCCATGGTTTTTTGCCCACTATGTAGTGAACATCGCGCTTGTAGCCCCACTCTTCGAGGTGTACCAGAGCAGAAGGAAGGATGTTGGTCTGGCATCGCTTGACCGATGGCGCTACCATGCCCAGGCATGAACCTGGCATGTGCTGAACGGCATAGAGGATGCGGCCAGCCTCGACCACACCCTTTCCTGTTCCACGGCCCCATTCGCAGACCAGCGTCTTGGGCATGAGCTGCAGGACGCGCGACTGCACGTCGTTGAAAAATAACTCCTTAGGTCTTGCTGTCATCATCTGGCGGAAGTTCTTCGAAGTCAGCATCCTCGATGTCCGGCATCGAGTAGCGCTTCTCTAATTTTTTAATTTTTGCACGAAGATTTGGAATCTTCTGCAAACCGATGACTGTCGGATCATCTGTCATGCGGAACTCAACAGGAACAATCTTGTCGAATGCCAGCTCTGGCTCATCAGGCGTGTCTGTGCGGTTGTTCTTGATGCGGTTTTTCTGCATCACGGCAAGCGCCCGGAAGTCGCCGGCAGCCTTGGCAGCCTTGCGGTCCTCGTCTATCTCCTGATTGACTTTCCATCGCCAGAACTCCTTTGAGGCGGCGTTGAGGTTGCCGAGCATGACCTGGCAGAGATGAATATCATCGTATGCCTGTGTCTCGCTTACGCCGAACATGGCCTTATCCTGGTCAACCATCTCACGGACGGTATATCGAGGGTATCGAAGCCAGAACGCATAGCACCCTCGAAGTCTCTCCACTCTCGCTCTGACGATAGCGGAGAGATGAAGATCTAGAAGTTCATCCTCATTGAGAGGCATGTACTTCATGTAATCATCAACATTAACAGGCAGGCTCATATCATGAGATTTTAGCAATAATCTGCGAGAGTTGTGACATGACAGCCTGATAAGCACCAGGAGAACCTACATTTGCCAATGCAATATTGTTGGTTCTCAACTCATTAGCGGTCTCCGCTAAACCTCTGAGATAGCGTCTGCGATATGGCGACCTAGGTTCCTGCAGCTCCAGTTGCATAGCCATAGACTCATCAGGAGGAAGGTCCATCAGGATGGGAATCTCCTCAACAGGCGTCATGGTCTTGGCAAGATCATAGACAGTCTGCAGATATAAATCACTCTCTTCGAGGAATGGAAATTGTTGTCTTATCATCTAACAGATTATTGAGCATATTATGAATATCGAGATAGACGCCTCTATCGAGAGAGATGAAGGTGCATTCAGCGCGATCACCATACGTCTGGTTCTGCGATGTTATCACGGAGACTAACCACTCAGCGTTACTGACCAACATAATTTTGGAGTGATTGAGCGTAAGCCGAACATCATCAAAAGCCTCTGTCATTAAGCGTTTTAGCTTTAAAGTTTTACTTGAAGCTTTAATGTCAGCCACTAACGTTGAATGGTTAATTAACCCTCGCTTGCGAAGGTTAATGACTCCGCACAAGAAGGCATCGGATGTAGAGAAGGTCGTGACGGCAACATCTGCCGGTCCTGTCTGCTCCAGAATCCAACCTAACAATCCAAGGGTGTGAAGCCCTTGACCCAGGAAGACCTGTGAGCTACTCTGCTGGAGTGGCTTCAGGACTTGCTGTATCTGCTTCGCCCTCATCTGGAACCTCCTCTTCTGCACTCTCTGGCTGCTCCTCGCCATCGGCTGAAGCCTGCTGCTCCATGGTGATACCCGCCTGCTGAAGCTTTGCGATGGTATCAGCGGTGATTTCAGCCTTGGCTGTAATCAAGAGTTGCACACGCTCATTGACCTTTGCTCTCAAGGCATCAGCCTTGTCGGTATTGCCAGCCTCCATCAAGCCAATAAGCTGGTCAAGGTTCTTGGTGATGTAGGATCGAGCATTGCCAATTTGCTTGGAGGTGATGGCTGCTTCTGGCTGCTCCTCCGCTGGCTGCTTCTCGGCATCACCCGGCTTGGCATGGTCGTAGACGTCCATGGCCTGCTTGTATGCATAGTACTCCTCCTTGAGTGTAAGGAGCATGCGCTTGAAGTCTTCGTCGGCAGCATGCAAGCCCTCGTATCTGTCACATGACATGTCGTAAGCTTTGCAAGCCTCAAAGTGTTCTTTGATTTTCTTCCACAGAGCGCAGTTGCTATCCCAAATAGCCTGGATGTTATCAGGCAACTGGTCATGGTCTGCTCGTTTGCCTTTGGCTACGATGGCTGAAGGCACGATGGAATCGAGGTTTTCTGACTCCACGACCGGAAGATGAGGTGCAAGCTGCTTGGCAATATTGTCTGCCTCTGATGTTTTGTCAACCGCAGTCTGAAGGATAGGCGTGACCTTCTTGTCGTAGTCTCTCACATCATCGATGGTCATGCCTTCGATGCGATAGTTGAGATGCTTCTGCAGCTCATATTTGAGCAACTCGAGTTTGCCCTGAGGGTCGAAGTTGATGAGTTGATAGAGGTGGCGGTTGTTATTCATCTGAAGGAGGAGCAGCGCTCCCTCCCTGATGTTGGCATCGGTATGCTCGCAGTCAAACCACTTCTTTATCTTTTCTGTAAATTTCGGATCATTCATAATAAATAGAAAATTAAAATGGCGAGGCGAGCTCATGTAAGCATCGCCCCGCCACTGATAGTAGTTATGTAGGAAAATCGAATCCCGTTTATTGACTGACTGTATCACCAGCGACAGCCTCCACCGGCTTGCAATCTTTACCAGAGATGGTACCTTCTGCTGTTGTGAGGGTACCGAAGTAGAATGGAGGCATGGTCTCGCAGTTGACAGAAATTTCAAGTGTGGTGTTGGTCTCGTCAGAGATACCTGCTCCAGAAGACTGAGATGGTGTCACGTCGACCTCGAAGGTCTCGTCACCAAACTGGCGAAGCTTGCCGTTGCGCTCAGGAATCATAAAGATACCGTCTTCGTTGAGAAGCAAAGAAGCGAGTGCAGACGCTTCCTCCTCTGTACCAGGGAGGACAGCTGTTGCCTTGAGGTTCATGGTCTTACAGCCATGTTCACCCTGCGCCTCTGGCGAGAAGGAACTCTTGTCTGTGATGAAGGCAATCTTAATCCAGACCTTGTCTGCCTGAATGGTGTGGCTATCTTTGATGACGAGATAGTCCTTGAGTGATGTTGCTGTTTCCTTCTGCGGCTCTGCGAACTTGGTGATGTAACGCCGTGGGATAAAGAAGCCGTAGGCTCTGGTACCAGGCATTCTCTTCTCACCAGGACACTTCAACACATCCTCATAAAGGTCTGTGGTTGAAGCACATGTTTTCTTTGTTGCCATATATCAATATATAATATAATGTATAACCATGGACAGCTATCCCTTACTCAGAAGGGATAGTGTCGTAACCGAAGAGGATGCGTTCCTTGGAGATTGACTCGAACTGAGTACCGAAGTACATAGTTGCCACGAAGTCAACCAGGAAGTGAGAGTCAAGAGAACTCTCTACACCAAAGTTCGCCTTGTCGCCCTCGGTAGCCAAACCGATGAGCATGTTGCTGCCAGGAGTGATGATCTTGTAGCCCGCAGGAACGTTGTCAAGACCCACAAGGGTGCAGTTGCTGGCACCATCCAACTTGTTGTGGTTGAACTCATTGTTCCAATTGACAGTTCCGTATTTATCACGATAACAGCGGCGGTAGAGCGTAAGTTCATGACTGTTCATGAACATGCAGGTATTGATGCCCTTCAGTTTTTCATCGGCAGCATCATAGAATGCCTCGACTGCATCGACTGCGTTGACACCAGTCATCGCGGTTGTATTGAAGAGGTTGCCCTTCTCAACAGCAATCGCCTTGGACTTGATCTCAGCATCGGAGATGGTCTTGAAACCATCAGCGAGGTCTGCGGTACCAGAGCCAGCTGGGTTACGCTTCATAGTAAAGAGGTACTTGAAGAGTGCCTCACCTATCTTGCCTGCCAGGAACATGCAAATCAGTTTGGTGATAGGCTGTTTTTTGAGCGCCTCGCCCTGGAATACGTTGGAGCCATAGATAGACTCACGAACCTTATTTGGTTCAAAAGGCTTGACACATGAACCAAGGAATGTCTCCAGGGTACGGCCTGTGATTGTAACGCCATTCTCATCCTTGCGAGTAAGAGAGTATGGCCCGAGCTCCATGTCGCCTGCGAGCTCTCCGACAGTCTCCTTGCCACGAACGCCCACGCGTCGGCTCATGAATTTTGCTGCCTCGTCAAGAGCGCGCACAGGCATCACAATGATGTCCTTGCGGTACTTCGCAAAGCTGGTCTTCAGTTCATCAGGAGTAATTTCAACTGTATTTTCTAAAGCTGCCATTTTAGAATATCTGCTTCAAAGCATTGTAGATTTCACCAGAGTCAACGTTGTCAACCTCCGGTTTGACGTCATCATGGGTAGCAGAACCCGGTGCGCCCTTGAGATCCTTGATCTCCTTATCCTTGGCCTGGATATCCTTGTCCTTCTGCTCAACCTTCGCCTTCAGGTCCTTGACCTCCTGGCTGGCTTTGTCGAGCTCAGCGGACTTGTCATCCAAGTCCTTCTGTTTCTGGGCAAGAGCATCCTCGATTTTCTGCATCTCTGCATCGGTGAGAGTAATCTTCTCATCGTTAACCTCAAAATCCTCCTTGCGATTGAGGAGGGTCTGAAGATTGAGGAATTTTTTCTTCATGTTAGAAATTTGTGTATTATTCTTGAACATATCTCTGAGTGAGGCGGCAACCTTCTCGAGAAATGTTTTAGAGGGCTCGTCATTAGCGGTTGCTCCAGGAAGTGGCGGCAAACCAAGGTTGGAGCAGAAAGCGTTAGTGAATCTCTTAGCGAGATTAGTCTGACGCTTCTTGTCTTCCTCGTCCAGGTCCCTGACCTCATCAACCAACCCCATCTCCAATGCCTGCTGTGGACTCAGCCAACTGCCCTTTTCCATCTGAGCCAGGATTTCATCGCTTGTCTTGCCCGATTTCTGGGCATAGACGGAGGCTATGACCTTGTCGATGGTGTCGAGACCATCACGCTGCTTCTGCCAATCCTTGATGAGTTCATCGAGTTTCGCCTTGTTTGCAGACTCCCAGACTGCGACACCTGTCGAAGCATTATGAATGAGCATGGTACTGCCGACGGACATATCAACATGCTCGGCTCCCATGCAGAGAACTGTAGCGATGGAAGCAGTCATGCCGAGGATATGGACGTTGACATGTTTATGATCCTTGATAAGTTGATAGATGGTCAAGCCTTCATCAACATAACCACCCGGCGAGGAGACGGCGATATCCACCTCCTCGTCCGGATGAGCGTCAAGGTAGGCCTTGACATCCTTGGAACGTGTACCATAGGTGCCCGACCACCAGTCATAGCCGGCTCCGATGGTACCGCATATCATCATTCCGTATTTCATGCGCTTATCTTTTTTGATGCAAAGATAATATGGCAATTGCCAACGGAAAAATACGTAAATCAGGCTAATAAAGGTGCTTTTCGGGTGCTACCCCACTGAACTGTGTATTCGATCATGGCAGAAGTACCAAGGGAATCAGGGTGGACATCTGACATATTAATAATAGGAAATGGCCGCTCCCTGTTGCCAATGAGATAGCGTTTGCCCTCGATGGTGGTGACCAGATAGGCATAGTTGTCCTTCATGTCCAGGTCTTCGCGGCATGTGCGGAAGGTGAGTTTATGGGTGTAGAACCGCTGACCATCCTCTATTTTGTCTGTGATTTCCATTTTGGCAGGCTTCTGACACTTAACAACTGGCCAATTGTAGCTATCTGGTATTTCAAATGTATGGTTGCCTAGAAGTGTATCGAAAGGCAACTTGCTGACAGGAATGCGCTGCACGTTGCAGATATAACTAAGTCTTTTCATAAGCTTAAAAATTTCGTGACTGTTCGCATCTGTTCGCACCTGTTCGGTGTTGAACAAAAACAGGGCTAGAGTAGATGAGATTTTTTCATGAAAAATCGTCTTTTTTGCATCTTTTAAGATTAAAAAGATTGATGCCCTTCTCCTGATAGGCCTTGCGCATGCGATACCACTTCATGCGGATTGTCTCAGCATACTCTATGTCGATACCCTGCTGTTCACACCAGGAGCGGAAAGCAGACATCTTCTTGCATGACATGTCATTGAGGTCTCCAAGGTCACTCCACATGTTGATGCGGAAGAGGTCGCTGATGCTCTCTGTGAGCGCCTGCTTTGCATGACCGTTAAGGAAGTTGTAAGTCTCTGGGCTTTTAGACTTGGAGTAAGGTATGCAGATGGCAACATCTCGCTCTCCAGGTTGCTCAGGCAGATTATTGATCGGGCGCTTAGATAGGAACCGGCGCAGAACAGCATTCTCGTTGCTGGAGGACGGGAATTCCACGGGATCGCCGAAACTATGGGTGAGCCATTGCTTTAGATATGGCTCTACCTGTACATAAACTACGAATTTACTCATATTTCTGTAATTAAAAACACCGCAAAGTTAGGAAAAATAATCGAGATATTCCTATGTTTATAGGAAAAGTTATCTATATTTCGCTAAAAATCCTTGTTTTTAGGGAAAAAGTTGCAATTAAAAATCAAGGAACCCATTTTTGGGCAATTCATTTGTGGCAATTGTGGCAAAAATGTTAAGTGCTTGATTATTAATATTATAAGTCTTTTCTTATTGACACAAATATATAATAGAATTGCCACATTGCCACAACCTTTGCCACACTTCTCTTCTCGTTGCCACAAATTGCCACATAATTGCCACAAACACATACCTTCTTAACTCTTTGATAATCAGTGTTGCACTAATTGCCACAAATGCCACATTGCTTTTAAGTCGCGTGTGAATGGTCTGAAAAATCACGGAACACCAACAAAAAAGCCCCCAGAGGAATCTCTTCCCCTGGAGGCTATCGATATGATCTAAACAAAAAACTTATTTCCACTATAGTGGCGAAGGTTCCAGACCTAGAGCCTTCTGCTCAGCATCTGTCATGGCATAGGTATCCTTGGTCTGTTTCTGCTCACCATCTACCTCTGTGTCAAGGTCGATGCCATATCTGTTTGAAACCATGTTATAGTCAAAACAGAGAGGCCTGTCTTTATAATACAACTTCTGACGGCCAGTGATAGTACCATTGGCATCTGTCTTCTCTACTGTCTCCGGCAAACCGCTCGGAGTGAACTTGATAAATCGCTCAGGGTTTTTTGTTGACCCGTAGAAGTCTGCACCAATCTGCAGGTAGTGAAGGAGTGACTCCTTCGGCAGAAGGTTCTCATCCATCTGCCTTCCCAGTTTGCGGTAAACCGCCATTGTGATGTCCTTGCGAATCATCAGGATGCTCTTTGGCATCGCCCAGTTGTCTATCCTGAGTTTGTTGGTAGCCAGAGTTCCGCAGGTCTTAATCTTGAAGTCCTGGTCTTTCTTCAGCTCGCCCATCTGTACTGCAGCATTGACAATATTCCAAAACCCAGCCACCTCATCGGTGGTGTTACACATGCTGTTCTGCGTCTTGACTCCCTTAACTATAACTCCCAAAAGGTCACTGTAGCTGAAAGGAAAGTCGATGTAATCTCTGATGGCGAGATATGCAGCCAACGGCACCTTCCAATTCGTCATGATGCGGTCAAGGATACTTTCACCCTCCAACCGCTCCTCCAGGTCATCAGATGCTTGCTTCCAGGCATTACCGAAGCAGCCCTGGAACTGGTCACGATGCTTCAGTAGCTGAAGGGTGATGTGTGTAGCACCAATCTGGCGCATACGCTCCAGTTCCTCGAAGTTCTGTTTCTCCTCACGTGTATGCTCACCCTTGTCGAAGGTGAGATAGATGAGTCGGCTGAAGAGGGCGATATCTGCAGTAGGCATCTCCTGTCCAGTGAGGATGATGCCAGAGTCTACCTTGGCCTGCACGAGCTTCTTATCCTTGTCCATGTTCATCTTGGTTCGACCGATACCATTCCACAAGTCCTTGAGCCACTCCACCTTATTCTGTGTAATGGAGTTTTTGTACTCATCGATGTGCACCAGGGCGTCGCTAACTCCTCCTACATAATCGGATAGCGCCGGCATAGATGCATTGGTGATAGACAGAGGCTCGTACTTGGTCTCGTACTTATAGAAGAAGTTCATGAGGGTGGCAGCGAATTCAGTCTTACCGCATCCCTTCGGGCCAAAGGCATTGAGGAGCGGGAAGGAACGACTCTTGCCGATGACTATGTCACGGAAGAGGGTCGCTATATAGAAGCACAGCCCCACTTTGGCGTTATCGCCAAAGACCTGTACGACCTTGGCGAAGAAATCTGACTGACTAGTTGGATTGTCGACCATTTTCTCATGCCGGAACTTTTTTTCGCTAGCATATAACTCCCGACTATCTTTATTGAGTTTACTCATGGCCGGAAGATAGTACTTGCCAGCCTGCAATCTGAGTATGCCCATATCATCTATTGGAATCCAGGTACCATCTTCGCTCGCTCCGTTACAGAATGCATAGAATCCTTCACGCTGCCAACCTAGCTGCTTGATAGGGTCTGCTGTCTCGGTCACTCTACCGAGATAGCCTAGAAGCTTGATAAGCTGCTCATCTCTGGCCATCCAGATATAATCTCCTATACCAAACAGTCGCTTGCGAAGCGAACTGCTCGATGTGATCTCATCCATATTGAGTTCGATGAGTCTTGATGGTTCCTCGCTGTTATTTTTTATCTCGAAAAGTCTGACAGGGTTGAAGTCATCACGAATATGGAAGAGAGGCTTCATTTTGAAGTTTGACCACTGGATTTCATCACCCTCCTTGTTTGTACCCCAGTAGCAGTTATCATGTTCGGTGAATCCGAATTCACGGAGCATCTTGATGTCTCCCTTTCGCTCACGCTCCTGCTTCTCGCTCAGTTCGGCCTCCTTTGCTCTCTTGAGTGTATCCTTCCACTCTCGAGAGTGTTTGTAGGTAGAGATAAGACTAGTCAGATAGCTGCTTCTTAGGTCTTCATCCTTGATTAACATGAGCAGTCCACAGATATCTGCAATTGCTTGCAATCTATCCTCGGTCGTAAACTCCTCGATATCTTCTGCTGTTGGCCAGTATCTGCGGCGACAGTACCAGAAAACGAACTCCTCCTCACGCATCTGTGAGAAGTGTCCCTTGTCAGTTATCCACGAGTCCGGGTCCTCCTTCTTCGGAGCCGGATAATCAATCGGTATCTCCCGGACATTGACAGTAAATCCGACCTGTAAAGCAGATCGACCATTGGCAAACACATTAGCTGTCCCTGCAGGAAATTCATTACCTGGTTTAAGTTCGTCAGCATCGGGGATGAAAGTCACCCTCTTGCTGATGCGGTAGAGTTGCTTCAGCTGGTTCTCGGTCCATGAACCGCCGAGTGATGCCACTGTATTGAGAATGCCGATAGACTGAAGCTTGAGCACATCTGGAGCACCCTCGACGAGATAGAACTTATCACGCAGACGTGCCTCCTTCTGTGCGAAATTGATACCAAAAACCGAAGTGTCCTTGTGATAGACGAGACTGTTCTTCAGGTTGAGGTACTTGCAGATATCCTTATTATCGGACATGGTTCTTGCTGTGAAACCTATGACTCTGCTCATCTTGTCATAGATAGGTATGGTGTAGCGGTCTCGGAGCATGGCGAACTGGCCGCGCTCACCATTACCTATGAGGCCAACTTGCTCCAGGATATCTAAGTCCAAGCCTTTTTGCTTTGCCCAGGCTATGAAGCCTTCTACTGGTGCATAGCCGATGCCGAAGGTGCCGATAGCATCCTTGCCCCATCGTTTGCAAACTGCCTCCCGTGCTTTGTTAGCAGCGGGATTTACCTTCTGCATACATTCTGTGAAGTAGCTCTGCGCATAGTTGAGTGCTATGCGCAGGGACTCCTGCTCCTTTTGCTTCTCCTCTTCCTCCTTGCTTGGTCGCCACTCGTCCTCTATCTCCTCATTGAGATATTTCTTTGCGAGTTCCTTGCAGGCAATTGGGAATTCGAGACCATTCTTCAGTTTGCGGTAAAAGCTGATGACGTTGCCGCCGGAGCGGCATGAGCCAAAGCACCGCCAGCAGTTTGTGCCTGTATCCACATAGAATGATGCAGTATTCTCATTGTGGAACGGACAGCAAGCCCAATGGCGGTTGCCTTTCTTCGCTGAGAATTTAATGCCTTCATCCTCGGCTACATCCAGAATGGAGACATCACTAATAATGCGATCTACTATCTCTTGTTTAATCATATCTTTATATTTTGTGCTGCAAAATTAACTTAGAACTTCCGAAAAAGAAAGTACTAAGATAACCTGCGCATGAACTTATCAATGTCTTCATTGACAAAGTAGCGAATCTGACGCTTATAGGCGTAGTCTCGCTCCATCATCAACTGCTGGAGGATGCCCTTATATTTGCCCCCCCCGCTTGTCGAATGCCGCTCTAATCTCGCGGTCTGTCCAAAACTTAATTCTATTCCTCATAACTTCGGTTTATAAAATGAACATTTTGAGTTGGCCATAGAACATACCTCTTATATCCGTCACATTCGCTGTACAGCTTGCGGTGTGAATACCCCCAGAACTTGCAGGTTCTGCCACTGCTGCGGGCACCTGTATTGTGACACTCTACGAATGTCTTGGCTTGTTTCTTCTTCTTTTTCATAATTCTATATCAAACCATGGTAATCTGACTGATTTGGATATTGGATCCAATTTTGATACCTGCAGACATTGCCCATTTTCTAACCACCAATACTCCATGACTTCATTAATACACATGTATGCTAAAATGCCATACTCATTCTGCACATAAAAATCTTTATTCTCTAATGTTGCGAATCTAGAGATTAATAATATAATTTTGGCTTTTATTTCTTTACTGCTCATAGAATATGCATAAAACAATAAATTTATACTCCACATAAATCTTAAAGCAACTGCACCAGGAGCCATTGATGCAGTTGCGCTTGTAGCGGCATCGATGGCAAATCATAGGTTCAACTGATGAACTACCTTGATGATGTCTCTCGTTGACTGCAGCCCCAGTCGCTTGGTCATTTTGCGAAGCTGTGCAGAGACAGTATTCTTGGATTTGCCAAGAATCTGGGCTATCTCTCTAGCAACATAACCCTGTGCAAAATACTTCGCTACCTCAAGCTCTTTAGGGAAGAACGGAGTCTTCAGCTTTGGGAGGCAGACTATGTTCTCTCTAGGACATATACCCCTGAGAGGGCAATCGACTTTCTCCAGGTGCAGAATGGTTCCATCAACATCGAAACAAAGTGTATCGTTGGAACCCAGGTTGCAACGGATAAAACGATCTGTAATTAGATACTTGAAATAAAGTTTGTTTGGCTTACTCTTGGCGTATAAGTCTGCCAGGTGCTTATACGCCTCCGGGTAAAGCCGACTTATCAACTCAGCCATGTGGTTAATGATATCCGGGTGCTCTGTATTGTAGCTGAGCACCTTGCCATCATGGCCATAATAACACACTACTCCAAGTGGAGACACGAAAAATTCTACTTGCTTTTCCATAAGCTTTGATTTATAACTGTTTGTACTACCAAGAGATCTCTTGGATTGAACTTGGTCCTGCCGGTCAACTTCTGCTGAACAGTATTGTAGCAGAAGCCATACTTAGTCATGAGAAACTGAATGAGCTGACTCTTCTCTTTTTTGGAAAGAGTCGCGTAATAACCTTCAATAGTTAATGCTCCATTTTTAACTTCATTTTCTTGCATATCTCAATTTTAATTACTAAATTTGTGGGCAAATATAAGAAGAATTATCGAGAACTCCGTAATTTTGGGAAAGAAATCCTATTTTTGCGGTGTTATTTAACCTTTATTTAGTGATATTAGTTTATGTTTAACGGAGATTTAGTGAATCGACTGCTCAAGGAGCAGAAAAAAACAGTCGGTGAAATGGTGGCTTTTGTCTTCGGTCAGAGTTCACACATATCAACGAGCTACTTCAAGGGTCGAACTTACATTGACTCTCGATACCTTGAAAGGTTATCGGAATATTTTGAGGTTCCAATAGAGGACTTCTTCCTCTCAAATGAAGAGTATGATGATAAAAAGTTAGAGAATACGAATGTGCATCACATCAGCAACTCAACTGTCAACATCAACAGTAGCCCTGATGTATTGATGGGTGTCATTAACAACCAAAAGGCGATGCTCGACCAACAGGCTGAGCAGATCAAATGGCTGCGGGACCAAGTACAACTTCTGACAAAAAACATCGTACAGCAATAAAAAAGATTTACTCCTCTCTTATTTCATGTAGCAACCGACTAAATTACAGGCTGTTGCTACACCCAATAAGGGAGCGAAAAATCGGTACAGAATGTCAAAAACATCAGATATCGCATATTGATTATCAATAAGTTATAGGAAGGATATGGAGTTAATACTATCCAGTAATCCCGACCAAAAGCCGTCTAATGTGCCTATACACAGGGGATTTGCCTTGGTCGTGGCCAAAATGGTCGGTACAATTTCGGTATCACAAGAACTTAAAAATCCGTAAGCCTATGAAGTTTATAAAGGATTTTTTTTATATCAATTACCATGAACGGCGAGCATTACTCGTAATCCTGACCCTGCTCGTTGTCAGTACCACAATGATTTTCATTGTTGGTTCTAAAGAAACTATGCCATCAGAAAAACAACAAGCCCATAACGATAGTATCATCAGACATGCCACGCGGCAACAGCCAGGCTATTATGACGAAGGACTTCAGTCGAGCGAAGTATTCGCCTTTGACCCCAATACGGCAAGCCAATCTGATTTCCAACGGCTGGGACTAGAATCATGGCAAGCCAGAAACATCATCAAATACCGAAATAAAGGAGGTATCTTCAGGACACCTAGAGACTTTGCACGGGTTTACGGACTAACCAAGAAGCAATTCGAAAAACTGCTGCCCTTTATCAGAATTGGTAAAGACTACCAGCCGGCTGCCAACTTTTACCCAAGAGAAAGATACAACTACGGCTATCAAGAGACAGCTATAAGAACTAGAGATGAAAGGAAGAAAGACACTACCCAATACAGTTATCCACGGAAACTGAAAGAAGGTCAGTATATCAACATCAATTCTGCTGATACGACCGAACTGCAGAAAATTCCCGGCATAGGCTCTTACTATGCCAGAAGCATCATCCGTTACAGAGAGCGGTTAGGCGGTTTTGTTTCCATGAGCCAGATACAAGAAGTGGAAGGCGTGCCCGAGACAGCCCTCCACTATATGAATATTGATGCAAAACATATCCGGAAAATGAATGTCAACCAGCTCAGTTTAGCCGAACTGCGCAAACATCCTTATCTGGACTTTTACCAGGCAAAGGAAATCGTAAACTACCGCAGAACCCATGGTCCGCTGAGAAGTGTGAATGATTTGCGTCTTCTCAAAGACTTTCCACCTGCCGAAATAGAAAGAATCAAGCCGTATCTTGCCTACTAGGGGCAAGATACGGCTTGCCTGTCTGCAAGTTTGCCGGTTTTGCTAAATGACACCAAACTGGTGCAGGAAGATAAGGAAAATACAGATTGGACAGATAAAACGGATGGTGAACAGGAAAACAGGGAAGAGAGTTCCCTTCAGGGTTCCCCAGTTGGTAAACTCATCACGCACAATCTTCTTAGGCACATACCATCCCAGGAACAGACAGGTGATGAATGAACTCAACGGCATGAGCAGCTGGGCTGTAAAGTTGTCACAATTGCTCAAGAAATCCTTGCCAAAGAAACCCAAATCAGGTACGGCACCCTGAGAGAGCGAACAGAATACAGCTATGATGCAGCAAACGATGGTCTCGAACCAGGCTCCCTTGGCACGGCTTATCTTACCCTCCTCATAAATAAAGGCGGTACCTATCTCGTGCATCGAGATGGTAGAAGTCAGGGCTGCCAATACCAGCAAAGCATAGAACAACACCGAAATCACATAACCGACAACCGGCATGTTACCGAAAGCCTCCTGGAATACGTTTGGCAAGGTAATGAAGATGAGCGAAGGACCGCTGTCTGGCTGCACACCTACCGAGAAGGCTGCAGGGAAGATCATCAAACCTGCCAATACGGCGATTACAGTATCAATGGTCACAATCTGAGTAGCCGACTTCAAGAGATTGGTCTGTCTGTTGAAGTAAGAGGCATAAGTACACAGACAAGCTGTACCCATACTCAAAGAGAAGAACGCCTGTCCCAGCGCTTCGAGTAACACATTCTCATCTACTTTAGAGAAATCCGGCTTCAGCAGGAACTCCACTCCCTTCATCGCTCCCGGCAGAGAGCAGGAAGCAATCACGATAACTACCAACAGGAAGAAAAGCATAGGCATCAGTATCTTGGATGCTTTCTCTATACCATTGCGTACACCGCGTACTACCACCATGTGGGTAAGCAGGATAAAACCTACTGCCCATAAGGTTGGACGGATAGGATTGGCTGCAAAGGTCTGGAAATAGGTCTTCACATACTCCGCATCGCCATGAACACCGCCCATGATACTGGCATAGAGATACTGCAGGCACCAGCCAGCCACTACGGCATAGAAGCCTAGGATAATCATAGAGGTGATGACACCCATCAAGCCCAAAGCCCCCCAAGCCTTATGCTTACCCAAATTAGAATAAGCTCGGGCTGCATTAGACGCGGAATGGCGGCCGATGATGAATTCGCTCATCATGCCAGGCAATCCGAGCAGAATGATACATACCAAATAGATGAGAATGAAGGCGGCGCCACCATTCTGACCTGCCATATAAGGGAAACGCCACACATTACCCAAACCGACTGCCGAGCCGGCTGTGGCAAGAATAACGCCCAACTTACTACCAAAATTTCCTCTTGTTTCCATTATCTAAATCTTTAATGTGTAGTGTTTGTTGTTTTCCGAAGAAACGGCAGATGCTACACCTTATTATATATAGTTATATCCGATTACAAATACTTTATCCGAAGACACCAAACTGGTTCAGGAATACCAGGAAGATGAGGACAGGACAAACGAACTTAATCAGGAAAAGATAAATACTGAAGAGACGGCCCTTCAAGGTTCCCCAGTTAGTAAACTCATCCTGTACGATCTGCTTAGGCACATACCAGCCCAGGAACAGGCAGGTAAGGAATCCTCCCAGAGGAAGGAATATCTGACCCGTAACGAAGTCGAACCAATCGAACAGCGCCTTTCCAAAGAACGAAAGTTTGTCTGTTGCACCCAAAGAGAGCGAGCAGAAGGCTCCGATGATGGCACAGGAAACCGTAACGATGGTAGCACCCTTCTTGCGGTCTATCTTCAACTCCTCATAGAAGAAAGAAGTATTCACCTCATGAAGTGACATCAGCGAGGTCAAGGCAGCTACCGACAGCAATACGTAGAAGAGCAGCGAGATGATCCAACCCAATACAGGTAACGATGCAAACGCCTGATTAAAGACATTCGGCAAAGTGATGAAGATGAGTGAAGGACCACTATCCGGTGATACTCCTACAGAGAAGGCTGCAGGAAAAATCATCAGACCAGCCAGTACTGCTACCAGCAAATCGATGATGGAAATCTGCAAAGCACTCTTAAAGAGATTGGTCTGACGGCTGAAGTAAGAAGCATAGGTACAGATACAGCCCATACCGATACTCATAGAATAGAACGACTGACCCAAGGCATTCAGGAACACGTTTCTGTCTACCTTTCCGAAATCAGGCTTCAACAGGAACTCCACGCCCTTACCTGCATCCGGCAACAGACAAGCTGCTACCACAATGATCAAAAGCAGGATGAACAGGAGAGGCATCATCACCTTAGAAGCCTTCTCTATACCGCCGCGCACACCATGAATAATCACGAAATGACAAATCAGGAATATCGCTACCGTCCACATAACCGGACGCACAGGATCAGAAGAAAACTCCTTGAAGTAATTCGCCACAAAGGTAGGGTCACCATGCAGTTCGCCCATGATGCTGGCATAGACATACTGCAGACACCAGCCCGAAACCACCGCATAATAGCCCGTAATCAGGAAACCGGTAAGCACCTCAAGATAGCCTACCCACTTCCATGCCGTACCATTAGAGAGTTTGGTATAGGCACGTGCGGTATTTGAGGCACCATGACGGCCGATGATAAACTCAGAAATCATACATGGAATGCCCAACAGGAGCACACTTCCGATGTATACCAGAATAAAGGCTGCGCCACCTTCCTGACCAGCCATATAAGGGAAGCGCCATACGTTACCCAAACCTACGGCGCCACCTGCTGTAGCAAGAATCAATCCAATCTTGCTACCAAAACTTCCTCTATTTGAATCTGTCATTTCTATCTTTCTATTACTAATTTCTTACTTTTTAATTTTTCTTCGTGCAAAATTATAAAATAATTCTGAAATATATGAATTATTTGAAAGCAAAAACACAAATTTAGTAATATTTATGCAATTTAATCCGTTTTAGGACGCAGAAATGACTTTTTCGATACATTTTCTAACGATATTCAGCCGGCAAGGTATCACGCCACTTCGAGAAAGGATTGCCCAAGAGATGCGAATTGTAGAATCGCTTATCGCCTGTTACCTCCATGCCGATGAAATCAGGTTTCTCATAGGCTTCGGTCTCGCTAGCCAACTCCACCTCTGCCATAACCAGACCTTCATTATCGCCATAGAACTCATCTACCTCGAAGGTATGACTGCCACTTTTCACCAGATAGCGACGCTTATCGATGACGCCACCCTGACAAAGTTGCAGAAGATGCTGCGCCTCGTCCATCGTTATCTCCTTTTCAAACTCATAGCGGGTCATGCCGCCATTTACCGACTTGCCCTTAATGGTAAGGTAAGCCTTCTCATCCCGTGTGCGAACCCGCACCGTAGCCCCCTCGGCAGGAATATATCCCTGCTGGATATGACTAGAAGAAAAGGCGGCGCTTTTGTAAGCGTCGCCCTTCTTAACGAGGAATTTTCTTTCTATCTCTAATCCACTCATTGTTTTATACTAATGTTGTTGCATAAATGGCAAAAAGAATACCGAGGACTATCAATCCTATAAATATCCACTTGATTACTTTCTCGCCTTTTGCAGCCTGTTTCTTCTGATAAGCCTCATGTTTGGCTCTTCTTAAGTCTTTATTTCCACTCATAGTCGTATATTTTTTAGATTATTATTGTTGTTCGTCATCATTCGTAGGGAACTCCATCAGGTATGCCTTGATGAAATCATCTATCTTGCCGTCCATCACGCCATCTACATCCGATGTCTGATAGTTGGTACGGTGGTCTTTCACACGACGGTCGTCGAAGACATAACTTCTAATCTGGCTTCCCCACTCTATCTTCTTCTTACCAGCCTCAATCTTAGCCTTAGCCTCCAGACGCTTCTTCATGGCGCGGTCATAGAGTTGGCTCTTCAAGAGCAACAGGGCTTTGGCACGGTTCTTTGGCTGGTCACGGGTTTCGGTATTCTCGATGAGGATTTCTTCTTCCTCACCTGTATCAGGATCGGTATACCAATAACGCAGACGGACACCCGACTCCACCTTATTCACATTCTGACCACCGGCACCACTCGAACGGAAGGTATCCCAGGAGAGCTTGGCTGGGTCAACATATACCTCGATGGTATCATCTACCAGCGGAGTTACGAAGACACTGGCGAAACTGGTCATTCGCTTGCCCTGGGCATTGAAAGGAGAAACACGCACCAGTCGGTGCACACCGTTCTCGCTCTTCAGATAGCCATAAGCATACTCGCCGCCCTCAATGGTCATGGTGACGCTCTTGATACCAGCCTCATCACCTTCCTGCATATCGGTGATGGTTACCTTATAGCCATGAGCCTCAGCCCAGCGCATATACATACGCATCAGCATCTGTGCCCAGTCCTGGCTTTCTGTACCACCGGCACCGGAATTAATCTTGAGCACGCAGTCCATCGGATCTTCCTTCTGGCGAAGCATGTTCTTCAACTCCAGGTCTTCGATGGCTTTGATCGCCTTGGCATAATCGGCATCCACCTCTTCCTCGGTTACCATTTCGTCTTTATAGAAATCGAAGGCAAGCTGCAGTTCATCGGCATAAAGACGTACAGTCTTATAACCGTCGAGCCATTTCTGGATGCCCTTCACCTTCTTCATCTGCTCCTGTGCATACTTCGGGTCTTCCCAGAAGTCAGGAGCCTGGGTGCGGAGCTGCTCCTCTTCGAATTCTACTTTCTTCTGGTCTATATTGAGATAGCGATGCAGAGCGTCGGCTCTGTCCATCACATTCTTCAACTGGTCAGCTGTAATCATTAACTCTTAACTATAAACGTTTAACTTTAAACTTTATGATTACTCCTCATACATCTTGTCAATCTCCGCCTTGTAGTTCTTGTTGATGATAGGGCGGCGAATCTTCAAGGTATTGGTCAACTCACCCGACTCCATAGAGAAGTGGTGAGCCAGGAGGGTAATGCGCTTAATCTGCTCATAATAAGCCAGATTTTGCTGGAGAATCTGGATACGGTCCATCAGCATCTTCTGCACCTTCTCATTGGCACACAAATCTTCACGGCAGGTGAAGGCGATATGATGCTCACGTGCCCAGTCCTCCACGAGACGGAACTCTGGAACGACGAGGGCTGATACGAACTTGCGCTGGTCGGCAATAACAGCCACCTGATCGATAAACTTATCTACCAGGAGCAACGATTCTACCTGCTGCGGAGCGATATACTTACCGTTGGATGTCTTGAACAGGTCCTTGATACGCTCAGTGAGATAAAGCTCGCCATCCTTCATGTAGCCGGCATCACCGGTATGGAAGAATCCATCCTTGTCGAATGCCTTCGCATTGGTGGTATCACGATGGTAATAGCCCGGAGTGATGGTAGGCCCCTTGAGGAGCACCTCATTATCCTCACCTATCTTTACCTGAATGCAGGAGATAGGGCGACCCACCGAACCCAGACTGCGTTTCTTGTCGAGATGATCGCAAGATACGGTGGCAAGACTCTCGGTCAGACCGTAACCCACCACCATATCGATACCGATGGCATGTACAAACTCCTCTACTTCCGGACTTACATAAGCACCCGCTGTAGGGAAGATATTCGGTTTTTCCAAGCCCAACTGCTTGCGAACCATGCTCAAAACGGTCTTGTTGATAATTCTATATTCCAACTCCAATGTCAGAGGAGGGCGCTTGCAGTTTGCCAGATATTCTATATTTCGCTTCTTTCCTACTGCCAAGGCATGGTAGAAGAGTTTCTTCTGAAGAGGACCGGCATCATCCATCTTTGCCTTTACGGCGATATACACCTTCTCCCAGAAACGTGGCACACTACACATACAGGTAGGATGCACCTCTCTCATACTCTCCTGAATTTCATGAGGATAAGTATTGATGATGAGTTCGGCACCTTCGCTCAAGCAGAGGTAAGACCAGGCACGTTCAAAGATATGGGTAAATGGAAGGAAGTCGATGACACGGTCCTTGTCGGTAACAGGCACGCATTCGTCGTTTGCCTTCAAAGCAGCATAATACTGGCTATAAGTCAGCATCACGCCCTTACTGTCGCCCGTTGTTCCACTGGTATAGAGGATATCAGCCAAGTCATCCATACTTGCCTGCTTGTAGAGTTCCTCCACTTCTGTCTGACGAGGAAGATTCTCACCCAACTTCAGAAAGTCCTTGAAATAGAGGGCTGCAGGATCGTGTGTACTGATGCGTACGCTGGAATCGAAGATGATGATACGCTCCAGAGAAGGACAGAGGGCAAAGATACGGTGAGCCTTGTCATACTGCTCCTGTTCGCCTACAAAGAGAAAGCGAATCTGCGCATCATTAATCATATATTGAATCTGCTGCTCGCTGCTGTTGGCATAGAATGGCACAGCAGTAACTCTGATACCGTACGCACCGAAGTCGGTGTACAGATAATGCACACAGTTCTGCGAGAAGACAGCGATTTTGTCAAGAGGTTTAGCCCCAAGATTCAGGAGGGCATTGCTCACTTGTTTCACTCTTAAGGAAAAGAGGTTGAATGAAACCGATTGCCACTGGTCGCTGCCAAACTTTCTGAAAGTTAAAGCAGTTTTCTCTCCCCATTTCTTGGCGAGATCATGTACCAGTACCGAAAGATGACTATTAATCTGCATAAGCTTATATTTATATTCTGATGCAAAGATAATAGAATTTGTTAAGAACACAAAATAAAAAGATATTTTTTCCACTTTATCTGCTCTTTTTTTCGTATCTTTGCCCCAAAATCAAAAAATAGAGAGATTATGATGACACAAGAAGAATATGTAAGCGATGCCGTGGATTTGCTGAAAAAGCTCATCGCCACCCCATCTGTAAGCAGAAACGAGAAGGAGGCTGCCGACATCATGGAGCAGACCATCCGCAAATATGGTTTCGAACCTCATCGTGAGGCGAACAACATCTGGATTATCGACCCTCATTACGATGAGAGCCGACCTACCCTGCTGCTCAACGCTCACATCGATACAGTGAAGCCTGTGGCTTCATGGACACGCAACCCGTTTTCACCGGATGTTGAAGAGGGTGTACTTTACGGTTTGGGCAGCAACGATTGCGGCGGCGGACTCTGTTCGCTCCTCCAGATATTCAGAATGCTGACCGCAAAGCCTCAGCAGTATAATCTTATCTATCTGGCATCCGCCGAAGAAGAGGTGTCGGGAAAGGATGGCATCACCCGTGCCCTGCCTTTGCTTCCGCATATCGACCTTGCCATCGTAGGTGAGCCTACCGGCATGAACCCGGCTGTTGCCGAAAAGGGACTGATGGTGCTGGATGTGATTGCTCACGGAAAGAGCGGTCATGCTGCCCGCAACGAGGGAGTAAACGCTATCTACGAGGCATTGGATGATATGCGATGGATTCGTGACTATAAGTTTGAGAAGGTAAGCGAATTCCTGGGACCTACCAAGATGACGCTTACCGTAGTGAATGCCGGAACCCAGCACAATGTGATTCCGGATAAGTGTACGATGCTTGTGGATATCCGCACCAACGAGTTTTACGACAACGAGGAGGTTTACGAGTTTATCTGCCAGCACCTGAAGAGCGAGGTGAAGGCCCACAGTTTCCGTCTGAAGTCATCCCGCATCGACCCGGCGCATCCTCTTATCAGGAAATGTGTAGCCATGGGCATGAAGCCATTCGGCAGTCCAACGTTGAGCGACCAGGCTCTGATGCACTTCCCTTCGTTCAAACTGGGTCCTGGCGAGTCTTCCCGTTCCCATTCAGCCGATGAATTCATCAAAATAAGCGAGATAGCTGATGCTATCGCCAAATACAAAGAGCTCTTAGATGGCGCTGCCATCTAAGAGCTCTGCTCAATTCATCTATATTATATATATATGTTTACCTGCAGAATTACTTCACTACCTGTTCAGTAGAGGCATTCTCGCCATTAATAGGAGTACCGGCAGTACCATCGTTGATAAAGAACTTAGCCTTGAGATATGCCGTAGGAATCTGAACCTTATACCAACCAGTCTTACCATTATGAGAAGCAGATGCATCGTAAGTCATCTTGACTCCTGGCCATGCAGCAGAAGAGATTGTGCCATTATAGAAGTAGCAATAAACATTCTCCCACTTAGAAGCGTTATCGAAGTAAACATACTCCGGATCAACGATCTCATCTTCATGTACCTTGGTCACAGTAGTGCTGTATGTTCCGTCAACATAGTAGCCGTGGTTGACAAACTCCACGTCAGCAGTTATCTTATTTCCATTACCATCCAAGAAAATGATTTGAGTAGGAGCACTTGTCTCGGTGCCATCATAAGTCCACTTGAAGACATTCTTTCCAGAAACGCTCTTACCTACAAGAGGCAACTTTTTATTGATAGCATCATTCCATTTACCAGCATGCTCAATTACAGGACTAACCTTGTCATTCCATACATATACGGCTGCTGCCGCATTAGATGTCTCCAAGAAACAGGAGATTTCATCTGCCTTGCCCAATTCAGGAACGTAAGCCTTCACTTTCTTGTAAGTTACCGAACCACTTTCGGTCTTGCCGTCCTTGTCGGTTGCACCCCAAGTGATAGTAACATTCTTACCATAGGCAACATCAGCACCTACAGTAAACTGCTTGGCAGCAGTAAAGCTCTGCTTCTCACCATCATTCACCTGAATCCAGGCAGAAACAGCATTCAATGGAGTAGCAGTCACAGTGAGAGCCTCGTCTGAGAAGGCTGTTCCGTCAGCTGGATTGAAAACAACCTCAGGAGTCAACACAATAGGACCAGCATTATAGATGACAGCAATACCTGACTCGCCAACATGACCAGAGATTGTAGAAGCATTGACGGTGAAAGCACCACCGCCTACCATATCCTTATAAGTACCAGACTTGAGCCACTTGCCGTCGCCAGCACCATTGGCTACAGTCACGTCACGGTCAGAACCACTTCCCAATACGATAATAGCGCCACTCTTACGAACCTGAGCACAAACGCCATTACCTTTTACATAATAGTTAGGCTCGCCGGCACAAACGTTGTGCATGTGGTTTACCTGAGCTACTTCAGCATCTTTGAAGTGAACGCTTCCCTTATCGCCAAATCTGATATCATTCTTTGCCTTCTGAGCAGGACGGGAGAAATAAAGAGCGGTAGCTCCATTGTTACCTGCAACGACTGCATAAGCACGGTCGATAACATTCTGGCTTTTATTCTTTGACTCACCACCATCGTTGGCATAAGTATCATGGCTTTCACCCCAATAAACCAACTTTTCTGTCTTTGCTTTTCTCTGATTGAAATTACCTACAGATTCATTGATAGAACCACCGGCAAAGGAATTGGCAAATCCGTTACCATAACCATTATCGGTAATGCTCATGTAGGTCTGATACTCAGGGAAAAGGACATTATCATTACCACCAGTACTGTCAAGGATCTCACCATAGTTGTACATCTCCTGATCCACCACATTCTGCATAAAAGAGTCACCCTCAGAAGGCAAGCCAATGTGCTTGATAGCATCCCAACGGATACCATCCACGCCACAGGCCTTCAAATCCTGGATGTATTGTTTGATGATGGCTTGCACAGTAGGATTGTTGGTATCGAGGTCCCACATTCCAATCATACCAAATGTAACCTGATGGCGGTCATTCCAGTTACCCACACCAAATCGTTCATGATAAAGACTCTCGTCCTTCAAGCGTGCAGCCACGTTAGGATGGTCGGTATGGTTGGCAACAACATCCACAATTACCTTGACCCCATACTCATGAGCCTTAGCACAGAGGGCCTTCAGGTCTGCTTCAGTACCAAGACCATTACCTATCTTAAAGTCGTATGGACGATAAACATCATACCAGACGGATCCTTTACCTGCTCTTTCGTGAACAGGAGAAGTCTGAACGGCAGTAAAGCCTGCCTTGGCGATATTAGGAATTTCTTCCTGGATATCTGCCAACGTCCAGTCGAAACAATGAAGGATGACACCATCCTGAATATTGTCTTTAAGACCATATTTGTTGTCTGCGAAGATATTGGATGCCATGGTGAAGAGCATCACCAACATCAGAAGACCATAATTGATTGTCTTTTTCATATTCTGCTATTATTTTCTGATGATTACTTTTTTACCATTGTGAATATAGAGTCCTGGCTGAGCAGGCTTGCTGATACGGACACCTGTGATAGAATACCAGGCATCATCGGTTGTCTTCTTCACAGCTGTGATGGTAGTATTCTCTATGGCTGTAACAACCTTACCGTTTACATAAACCGTTTCTCCCTGAAGAGTTGAACCTGCTTCGCCATTATTGATGACGAAACAACCTGTAAGGAAATCAGCAGGAACCTCCAAAGAATAATAGCCTTTCTTGCCGTTATACTCAGTCTCTTCGTCGAGCTGCATCTTCACGCCAGGCCATTCTACAGAAGCCTCAGTTCCGTTATAAATATAGCAATATACATTCTTCAGGTTCTCTATTGTATTATCAAAGAACACCTTTACCTTGCCTGCAGGAGCAGTCTCAATGGTCTTGGTGAAATTACCTTCTACATAATATCCATGATTCTTGAATTCCAGGTTAGCGTCTACAAGTTTCTGCCCACCATCATGAGTAAAGATAACACCAGTAGGAATTTCAGTACCAACTGTATATGTCCATTTAAAGACATTCTTGCCATCTTTAGTTCCCATCTTGGTCATGGCATCTCCAGGCCAAGCAGCAGTAGTAAACTGTTTAACCTTGTCATTCCAGGCCCAAATCTTGGCATTGTCATAACTTGTTTCCAAGAACACGGAGATTTCATTTTCCGTTACCACTGGTGTATAGTCTGCCGCAAGTGCTGAAACTGGAGCCATGAAGGTCATGCTCAGCAGCAATACCAGTGTACAAATCAACGTATAAAATTTCTGCATAAACAAAATGTATTAAGTTTGAATTATAAGATTTCGTCGGCAAAAATAAGAATACTTTTTGAAAAGCAGATGAAGAAAAGTTAAATAAATAGCATAAAAAAAAGACAATCGTTTGCACAATTTGCAAGCGATTGCCTTCTATTTTCTGACTTAATAATATTATATTATTAGCGCTACGCCCTAGCGCATTCAGGTTCTTTCTTTGCTATTCCGGAATACTACTGACAGACATAGTTACAGAACAGTCCTCAGAAGCGCTTGAGCGAGATCTGGCATAGTTTAGCGGAAGTTTCAAATGAAGGATATATGTTCTATTCCTTTCAAACCTAAAAGGATGACTAACATCTAACAGATTTTTCTTTACCTTTACCGTTTGCTGGGAAGTTCCCCGCTGTACCGTATAAGTAATCTGCAGATAAAATGGGTCATCATCCCATTTTTCATCATTATCATTATCTTTATCTTTACCCTTTTGCTGAGGAATCACACAGAGATAAGAATTGGGATCACTTTCTATTTTTGTACATGTATGGTCTAACAGAGAAGCAGTTAACTTTAAGTCGCCTCCCTCTTCTGTGTCGGGAGGAGTCCAAGTATAAACCACTCTAGTACTTTTATCTTTGACAACAGACCACCCTTCGAACACAGAAACGTTAAGTTTTGTAAGATCCAGGTAGCCCTTGACATCAAAAGCCCCTTCGTCTTCAGAGACACCATACAGTTTCACCTCCTTAACTTTAATCACAGCACCATTTTCCTCTAATTGCTGATTGGTTGTGATATCGAATGTCAAACGAGCCAAAGCATGCCAAAAATCAAATTTCACTTTACTGGCAGAAGACGGAGTTGTTGGTACATTTATATTTTCTTTGCACCCCAACACCAAATCTACAGGATTATCAGATGAATTAAACTCCATATAAGTTGGATTAACTTTGTTTTCCCCAGGGGGATTAACCAGTTTTACTCCTTCAATATAAGGAGCATAGGCATAGAAATCCACAGAACCATTATCTGGCCAATATTGGGTATTTGTATATCCCCAACTATTTCCATTCCAGGTTACGTGTTCATTATCCATCATATCTGAAATTGTCCCATCAGCATGGGTGTGTCTTGCAAAGACACTAAATCCGGCCGTTCCCTTGAGAGAATCAAGATTGGTTTCTCCAGCACGGGTTGATTCATTCGTACCAAGATAAGCATCAAAGTTGATTTCAGAAGATGAAGGTGAAGTTTCTTCCACGCCTCCGCCAGCACAACCAGATAATACCAGCTGTGCTATCAAAACATAAAAGGCTAAACGAAGAAACTTCATCTTATTATATCTATATTTTTACCCGATACGATTAATTCCAATAGACATCTTTCCCCTCGGTATTTTTCCAACCAGTAACATCTGCATCGAATTCGATAGGAGTCAGGCCAAGAGTCAAGTTGATTGAATAAGCCGTACCCTGCTCGAAGTTCTGTTTAAGCTGACTAGAAACCGTATATGTCACAGGTTTTTCATCTCCATATTTAATGGTATACTCTACGATGACAAAAAGCGCATCTGCATTTTCTTCTGTTTTAGAGAAATTCTGTGGAATAACAAACAAATATTCTTTGTCAGAATTTTTAGTATCAGAATCTAACGTCTTGTCAGTAGAAAGCCAAACAAAATTCTGCTTTTCATCAGTAGTTGATGGTGTCCAAACACCAGTAGACAAATTTATGGTACCCTTTGGATAGAAAGCTTTTTGGATTCCATCTTTAGATCCAGCCAATGTAATCTTCTTCAACGTAATGGTTACATCTGAAGAAGAAGTAAGATCTGTTTTGACTGTATAACCTAGTCTTGACAAAGCATGAGCAAATTTAAAATTCACTTTTTTACCTATACCAGAGTTATTTGCCTTTGTCTGATTTGCAGCATTAGCCCACAACAAATCTTTTTGGTCAGCAGCATTATCTGCTACAGTAAACTCAATACAAGATGTATTTTTTAACGTTGTTCCATCTACATGAGGAGCATACGCCAAGAAATCAATATGGCCTTGTGGTGACCAATACTTTTTAGGAGAATATGTCCACTTTGTTTCCTTCGTAGAATAAGTAACCTTCTGGTTTTCGAACAAATTAGAACCAAAAGCCTCTCCATCAGTAGAGCTATAATTACCAAACACACCAAAGCCTTCAGATACTTTCTGAAGATCCTCAGCCTTATCTATCACGCTACCACGTGAACCATTTACAGAAACTGCACTTCTTCCCCAATAGCCATCAAAGCTGATAGCCTCGTTCTTAGAAGAATTGTCTGAAAGACTATTCAAGTCATCGCTTGAACAACTTACCAATGTCAACGCTGCCACAGCAGCAATACCCATAAATATTTTCTTATACATATCTGTTTTGATTTTTAAATTAAACTAATCTATTATTATTTTATCTGATTCTTATCATTTTACTTTTTCTACAGCTCCATATCAATATCCTCAGGTTTGCCCCAATCCTTGACCGTGACGTCAAAACCACCAGAACTTCCTTCCGAAGGCTTCACCTCAGGTAAAGGTTTCGGTACCTTAACATCAACATGGAGAGAAACCGAATAACCCAACTCCGAAGAGTTTTCGTCTTTCTGAAACTTGTCTCCAACAACAAACTGATGATCTATCTGCGTCTTATTGTCTATCAACAAAGCTGAAAGAGACAGCTTATTGTTTTCAGCATCAAGATGGGCAGTTTCTGGTAGGCCAAAACATTTAAGCGATGTCTTCAACGTTCCTAGTGTCGCGTCATTTTCATCTATCGTTTTCGTCCAGGACTCCAGAAGATAAGTCACCTTACTCTGAAGCGGCTTCCCCTGTCCCAGCAGAAATCCTTCAGAAATACCTGTTAAGGATCCTCTCGCAGAACGCAGGTATCCTATACTTGGAACTTTCACGCTGACCTGGATATGAGAAAGCACATTCCTTGGCGTTAAAGTAGCCTCAGAAAAGTCTCCAGAAACCTCAAATTCATCGAGTTTATCAGAGGCAAGCCACTCGGGCTCAACCCCTATCAATTCATCATCTCCACGCGAGTACCAGCGCGATGTTGTATGCTGTACCACAGCTCGCGCTGTCTCGTAAGAGTCCATTCCCTGAAAGTCGAGTGTACCAAACTCGGTCGTACTTTGGTTGAAGACAAGAATACGATATTTTCCAGGTTCTAAGGAAAAGTCGGCATGAGTTATCTCATTAGTCAAGACAGTTTGTGGAGCACCACCTGACCAGGGAAACACCATAACCGTCATACCAGTAGGCACCTCTTTATCAAACAAATGCCAATCCACATTAATCCGCACCATTTTACGGTCGCTCTCTTGCGGGCAATCGGAGTAGTCGTCATAAATGCAAGAAGCAAACAGTATGGTGAGGAGCCAACAGAGCATGAATCGATTTATACATCTTTTCATAAATGCTTCATATTTATAAAACTTCTTTTATCTGCTCAGCCAAGCCTCCGGATTGAGTTTGGCGGTCTCCTTGCGAAGCTGGAACTGGAGGATGTTTTCAGAGCCAACACTACCCAAAGCCTGACGGGTACTTACCTTCTGACCCTTATGAACGCTGACCGATTTCAGATTACAGTAAACAGAGATGTAGGCACCATGACGGACCAGCACGTTCCACATGCCACCATAACCGAAGACGGCACTCACCTCACCATCGTAGATGCTGCGAGCCACACAACCCGGCTTGCCCTGGATATTGATACCCTTATTGTCGAGCGTTACGCCCTTCAAACCTTCTACATTATACTGACCGAAATGACTCACTACACGGTAACTGCCGCTGATAGGCATCGGCAATCTGCCACGGTTAGCCTCGAATCCACCGCTCAGCATGCGGTCTACCGAACTCAAGGTAGAAGCCTCCTGTGCCTCCTTCTTGGCAGCGGCAATCTCACGGGTACTGCGTTCCGCATCCATCTTCGCCTTCAACTCGGCAGCCTGTCTTTCAGCCTCCGCCTTTCTTGCAGCCTGTTCGGCAGCAGCCTCACGGGCAGCCTGCTCTGCGGCAGCACGCTTGGCAGCCTCGGCAGCAGCACGCGCCCTAGCCTGCGCTTTTGCCTTCGCCTTTGCTTCTGCCTGGGCAGCAGCCTCCTCCTGAGCCTTTCTTGCAGCCTCGGCAGCCAGTCTTGCTTCTTCAGCAGCCTTTCTGCGGGCAGCTTCTGCAGCAGCCTCACGCGCCTTGGCTTCGGCTATACGACGGGCATTCTCCCTGGCAGCAGCCTCGGCAGCAGCTTTCTTGCGAGCCAGTTCCTCGGCACGTTTCTTGGCGGCAGCAGCGGCAGCGGCCTTTCGCTTAGCCTCGGCAGCAGCACGGGCACGAGCCTTGGCTACTTCCTGAGCAATCAAGCGGTCAATCTGAGCGTTGATTGCCGCATCTTTCTGACGCTGGTCGGCGATGACAGCCTGAATGGTCTTCTGCTGTTTCTGCAGTCCCTGCACCATCTCCTGCTGCTGGGTCTGCTTGCCTTCCAATGCCGTCTTCTCCTGCTTACCCTTATATAATAAGGTGTTCTTATGTCCCTTAACATGCTGCAACTGCTGGTGCTTCTCGTTCACCTGCTTCTGCTTAGCCTTTACAGCCTCGCCCTGCACCTTCTGATAGGAAGAATACTGGCGGATGAAGGAAAGGCGGCGATACATCTGTGTCAGATTCTTGGCGCTGAAGATGAACATCAGCTTGTCCTGAACCGTATGATGACGGCTCATATAGCGCATGGAACGGATATACTTGTTCTTACGGTCCTGCAACTGTTGCTGAAGCGTTTTCAACTGTGCCTGCAGAATGCCGATATTGCCGTCAATATGATGGATATCCTTCTGGATGCCGTCAATCTTCTTCTGACTCTGGTCTATTTCTCCGTTCAGCGCCATCAGGTCTTCAAGACGTTTCTTCACATCCGCCTTATTTCTCTGCAAAGCCTGCTCCTGCTCTCTGATCTTCTTCCGGATAGAAGCGCGCTGTCCCTGCAAACCTCGGATAGAGGCATTGCTATAGGTTGCCGCCTTGCGTTCTGCTCTGGTTGGCGCAGCTGATTTGGATGTCTTTCTGGCCACATGACTTCTGCTGTTCGTCTTTCTGGCAGGAGTAGCAGCCTTCTTTTTCGCAGTTACGGCAGTCTTTCTCACCGGCTTCTTCTGGGCAGTATGTTTCTGCGCAAAAGGTGCGAGCGAGAAGGTGATTGCCATGATGAATAATAAGATTCGCTTCATTTCTTATATTAAAAACCCATGTTCTATAATTTCAAACTCTTGATGAGCATCTACATACTCAATATCTTGCTGAGCACATCTGTTGGAGAAATCTGCTTGTATTTGCTGGAAATCTCTGTCTGAGTGCTCCATTTGCTGTCGGTCTTCACCTGATTCAATTCCAGACTGATCTTAGCCTCCTGCTTTTTCCTGGTAGCAGTAGTGGTCATCGCCAGATTCAGGGAGGCAGGGAACATCTTGACGCCTACACTCTTGAAGTTGCCGTAGTCGACGTGGAGATTGGAGGTGCCGTTCTGCGCACTCTTATAGACTACATCAGCTGCTGTGATACGGCCGGTTGTGCGGTTAGCTGTCCAGGAATAGGTCATGTTTCCATTCTTGAAACTTACCGGCACATTGTCTCCTGCCACATCCAGGGTGGCATCAAACTTCTTGAGGTCTGATTCCTTCACGGTCCGTTCGCCCGGCAGGAGCAGCTGGTTCCAGAAGAGAGCCTGCAGAGAATAGAAGGAGATGCCCTGCTTCTTGAGGAAGTCTACCTGGGTATAATCTGCCTTGATATATTCCTTGTGCAGACGGTCGATGATAAGTACATGGTCGGGAGTAAACTCCAGACGGCCCACCTCTGTACCCAAGATAGGAATAAAGAGCTGGATGCGGATGATTTCATCCTTGCGCATGCTCAGTTTGCCCGGCACAGTAATGTCCTTATCACCAGCCTGGAGAGTAAACGACATGTTGCCTACAATATTCCTGGTATACACCTGATTGTCTGAAACCTTCTGTACGAAAGCCAACTTCTTGAGCGTCTCACTCTGACGAGAGGCAGAACCCTTGGTGGCATTCTCATTCTGATGACTGGCTGATGTGGAGCCAGAGCCCTGTACATTCTTGCTGGTTCCGCAAGAACCGAGGAGCAGGATGCTGCAGGCTGCGGCAAGCAGCATCATCTTATTCTTCTTCATTGTATATTTCATCTTTCTTGATTTTTCTACTTTCCGTTTATTTCTTCTTACCTTTTCTAACTGACTTCTGCTTAGCGGCAGGTTTCTGCTTTGGCGCATTACGCTTCTTCAGTTCTTCTTCGGTAATATATTGTCTGTTCTTAATCTTCCATGCCAACACCTCAGTCTGGTTCTCTCCGGTATAGGCTTTCTTCCAGAAATCCACGGATTCATCGGCCATACCATTCATATAATAGATATCTCCGGCATGCTCAATAACCGTACTGTTATCTGCGGTGGAATCGCGGTTTTTGAGTGCCTGGTCTATATAAGTCTTGGCATCAGCATAGCGTTCTTCCATAAAGAGAATCCAAGCATAGGTATCCAGATAAGTACCGTTGTTCGGCTCTGCCTTGATGGTCTTGTAGCTCATCGACTCAGCCTTATGCAGGTCAACGCCCTTCTCGCTCAGATAGTAGGCATAGTTGTTCAGAGCCATCACGTTGTCGTCTTTCCATTGCAGGCAGGAATCGTAAGCCGCAAAGGCTTCCTGCTCTTCACCTTTCTTATGAAGAATATCGCCGGTTACGGCATAGAGGTCAGAAACCAGGTCAGCCGGCGACTGTGCATTCACCTGCGCCAATCCGAGACGGAACTCACGGAGCGCCTCGTCTTCCTTATCTTTCTGATAATACGCCATTCCACCGAAGTAATAGAACACCATTTCTTCGGGATTATACTCCTGAGCCGCCTTACATTGCAGGGAAACCAGGTCATATTTCTTTTCGTTCCAGAGCATCTGTACGAGTTGCATTCTGGCATTCACATTATCCGGAGCTATGGTAAGCACCGTTTCGAAGGCACGGCAAACAGAGTCGGCTGGCATTTTCTTCAAACTCATGTAAGCTGCTCTCATCTCTGCCACTTCGGCTGACGGATGAGCCACGTTGAGCGCCTTATCGAACAGCGCAATCACCTTGGTAGAATCGCCACCTTCGCTCTCGTTCTTCTGGATGAAAGAGCGGTACATCATCACCTTGGTCTCCAGATCCGATTTCGGACTCATCAATATCTTATCGAGCATCTGCTCGGCAAGCTGCTCCTGATGGGTGGCATTATAATAGTCGTAAAGCGACATCTGGGCATAGGAGTTGTCAGGTTCTTCCTTCAGCACATCGGTAAAGCACTTGTAGGCTTCCTTCTGGCGGTTGTGCTGTACGAGCCAGTTGCCCAGCATTGTCTTGTACTGCATATCCAGCGGATGCTGGTCTACCAGCGACTTCAGTTCCTGATAGGCAGCCTTCTTGTCGTCCATCAGTTCATAAACTCTCATTTTAGAGAGGGTGAACTGTTCGCTTTCACCTTCTTCCACTTCAAGACGCGAAATGGTTTTGAGTACCGATTTATAATCCTTGTTCTGGGAATAAAGCTGAACCAGGATGCGGAGGGCATCGGTATTATCGTGGTTCTTGGCATACAGATTCTCATAGGCATCGATGGCAAGATCGTATTTCTGGCTACCTATATAATATCTGCCCAACTGCTCTGCATAGGTCTGGTTTTCCGGATTCAGTTCTATTGCCTTCTGCATATAGGCAAGTGCCAGGGAATCCTGTTTGAGCTGAGAATAGAAAAGCGACTCATAGAAATAGGTTTCAGCCGCCTTCGGGTCAATCTTCCGGGCATGCTCAAAAAGGTCGAAAGCTGCCGAATAATTGCCGGCAGCCTGCTGGCGCGCTCCCTCCAGGAAGAAATAGTTGTAGCGCTGGCGGTCGTTCGGAGAGAGATGATCCTCCTGAACCGCCGGCTTCTGAACCGGCTGCACCTTCTTCTTACGGGCAAGCATCGGCATGGCTACCGAACCCAGCAAGACCAGCCCCATTGCCCAACTGATATTTCTAAGATTCATCTTCACGATTCTAATCCTTTCTATTCTATCTTTAATAATCTGTTATTTTACACCCGTATGACCGTATCCGCCGGCTCCACGTTCGGTTTCATCGAGCTCATTAACCTCGATGAAATCGCATTGTTCGTGCTTGGCCAGCACCATCTGAGCTATACGTTCGCCATCGTTGATAACGAAATCCTCTGTAGAGAAATTGATGAGCAGAACCATGATTTCACCGCGATAATCGGCATCGATGGTTCCCGGCGTATTCAGTACGGTAATGCCATGCTTCAAAGCCAGACCGCTGCGAGGACGGATCTGCGCTTCATAACCTGCAGGCAAAGCCATATAAAGACCGGTTGGCACCAGTCGTCGCTCCATAGGATGAAGCACGATTGCCTCATCGATGTTTGCACGCAAATCCATGCCGGCACTCTGAGGTGTGGCAAACGCAGGTAGAGGCTGATGCCCCTTGTTGATAATCTGTACTTTTATCATGACTTCTTCTTTTTTTATCTGTGTCTGAGTTTAATAATCTGCAAAAATAAGCAATTTTGATGGAATAAATGAATTTTTGAGGATAAAAACATGTAATTTATCATATTTTATTTTGATTTGTGCTTACTTTAGTGTATTTTTGCGCTACAGAATCAAGTAATACAATAATATGGAATGGAAACAACTGATATCCAACAAGCGTTTCGGACAGGAGCATAAGCATGCCGAGCGCCATGATGATCGCTCTGAATTCAAGCGCGATTACGACCGTCTTATCTTTTCATCGGCATTCCGCCGCCTGCAGAACAAGACGCAGGTTTTCCCTTTGCCGGGCAGCATCTTCGTTCACAACCGCCTCACCCACAGTCTGGAGGTGGCGAGTGTGGGCATGTCGATTGGCAACGACATTTCCCGACGTGTCATCCAAAAGCGGCCTGAACTGAAGGATACGCTCGTCGAGGAGATAGGTACCATCGTAAGTGCAGCCTGTCTGGCACATGATTTGGGCAATCCGCCTTTCGGTCATTCCGGCGAGAAAGCCATCCAGACTTTCTTCTCTGAAGGACCGGGTCAGAAGATAAAATCAATGGTTTCATCGGAGTTTTGGGATGATATTACGCATTTCGAAGGTAACGCAAATGCCTTCAGAATCCTGACCCACCGGTTCAAGGGGCGCCGTCAGGGAGGCTTCGTGATGACCTATTCCATGCTTGCTTCCATCGTGAAATACCCGTTTGCAAGCTGTCTTGCCGGCGACCACGGCAAATTCGGTTTCTTTGCTTCAGAAGCGGAATCTTATAGGAAAATTGCCGATGAATTGGGCATTTTTTGCAAATCTGCACCGGGTGAGCCTCTCAAATACGCCCGCCATCCACTTGTATATATGGTAGAAGCTGCCGACGATATCTGCTACGAAATCATGGACATCGAAGACTCCCATAAGCTCAAGATTCTTTCCTTTGCCGAGACGGAGCACTTGCTGCTGAGTTTCTTTGATGAAGAAATCCAGCAGAAGATACGCCAGCGTATCATCGACGAAGAACTGAGTGACGAAAACGAGAAAGTGGTTTACATGAGAGCCAGCGTCATCGGCAAACTGGAGAACGAATGTGTGGCTGCCTTCCTGGCTCACGAGGAGGAGATCCTTGCCGGAACTTTCGAGGGCAGTCTCATCGACCATATTTCCGAGCGCCAGAAAAAGGCATACAAGGAATGTGAAAAGATCTCCTACTCTAAGATTTACCAAAGCAAGCCTGTACTCGACATAGAACTGTCGGGTTATAAAATCATGGCAACTCTGATGGAGGTTTTCATCGAAGCAGCCGTCAACCCATCGCGCTTCTACTCCAAGCAGCTCCTGCGCCGGGTAAGCAGCCAGTATGATATAGAGAACGAGAATCTGGAGGAGCGCATCATGGCGGTAATTGATTATATCAGCGGCATGACCGACATCTATGCGCTCGACATCTATCAGAAAATCAACGGAATCAGTCTGCCTATTGTATAAGGGAAAATGTAAGGGATAAAACAGATTTTAAACTAAAAAATAACACGGACAATTTGAATTTGTCCGTGTTATTTTTCTTTTTATTTATTCATCCACCTGCTCATAATAATAAGAATAGTCTATGCCCTTCATGAAGACCTCACGGTCTTCAATTTGATCTGTTAAAGCATTGGAAATAAGCTGTTTGATGCTACTACTATCAACAACACTTTGTGTCATCGCAGCCAAATAATCGTTCTTGTCAATAAGGCTCCAATCCACGCATTTTTTCAGCCTGCGCTTCAATATCAAGTCAAGCCAAATGCGCGTAGCTCTGCCATTTCCCTCACGGAAAGGATGAGCAATGTTCATTTCTACGTATTTGTCGATGATTTCATCCAGCGTACTTTCCGGCATCTGTTCGATTCCAGCAAGTGTTTGTGGAAGATACTGCGCCATGGCAAATTGGAAACCGCCCTTTGCAATGTTCATAGTTCGGATCTGTCCCGCAAAATCGTATAGACCACCAAAGAGGAAAGCATGAATCTGCTGCAAACCTTTGACAGAACCTTCAGTAATGGAATTAATCAGTTCACTCTCAAAAAGAGTGTATGCTTTCTTGCGGCTCTGGCCATCAATGGTATTATCGCTATAGGTAAACCAATCCAGAAAGTCGGCAGCTTTATTGTTAGGAAAGTTCCTGGCTAGCAACATAATACCTTCGTTGTCGAGGACATCGGTCAAACGCAGTTTGCCGTCAGGAGCTTGTAATTTCAACTGGTTAGTAGCACTAACCAGTTCATTATTTTCCTTCTTCAGTTTATTTTTCAGATACTTCCAGTAATTACGGTTCTTGCTATAATCGTCCTGCTCGTTCAATACGCCGATAATATCCAGCACAGAGAACCACCACTTGTTGTATTCCCCGTCCCAAACCGCTCTTACTTCCCGGTCTTTATAAAATCTGATTGATAATTTTCTGTCCATATTGCAATTCATTTTAAAGACACCCCGTATAACGGCATGTTGGTGATATATCTTTACACTTTCTGACACATAAAACCTGCGCAAAGATACACTTTTCGACACATAAAACCAAAATTCCGCTGCCTTTTCCGAGATTCATTAAGACTATTTAACCGAGGCAAGCAGTTTTTACAGAAAACAAAAATCCCATGTTTCTATTGCCAATAAGCAATAAGAACATGGGATTCTGCGGTATAGTCTAGATACCTTTTTCCTTATAAATTACTTTATTGGCTCCGCTCGTAATCTTCAGAGCCTCAGGATGTTCCTTAATAAAACTGTTGATGTGGCGAACTCGCTTCTCTTCCAAAATCTCATCGATGGCGATGAGGATACCGGTCTCCTCCACATCACCAAAACCATAGTTGATGGCGGTACCGAAAAGCTTCATCGTAGGACTCAGACTCATGTAGGCATTAACAAGAGGAGGGATATTATAACCCAACTTGCGAACCTCACGGTTCAGGATACGATAGTCTGCCTTGAAGTCATCTTCTGTAAAGATAGCAGCCAAATCACTCTCCGGAGTATCCAATTTCAGCGGTTTCATCGGGATTACGAGGTTCTCCTTGTCATCAAAATGCTTCTTGAGGAAATAGAGAATCATGTCGCGGCCACGACGGATGTAAGACGGATACATCGTCATCTTGCCGAAGAAATATTTTACTTCCGGATAGAGAACCGTCAAGGCGCCCAAACCATCCCAGAGATTGTCAAGAGCAAAGATGCTCTTGGTGTTGGTACGCACATTCTGATATTCGAGCGAAACGAAGGAACGGCCCAACTCTACGGTATAAGGCATATACTCCTTGAGGAACTTGTCGGAGAAATGGAACATGTGGCTGGTTGCCAGCTTAGGCTGTCCCTTCTCATCGAGCAGCCAGTCCTTACCCAGGAGATAACGGTAACCGCCGATAATCTCATCGGCTTCAGGGTTCCAGACAATCAGCTGCTTGTAACAGTTGTCACCAAAGTCGAACTCATCAAGATCCATAGATTTGCCCGTTCCGCCTCCCGCCTCACGGAAAGCGATTTCACGAAGTCGACCAATCTCTTTCAGCACATTAGGCGAATCGTTTGCCGTAACGATGTAAATCTCGTTATGGCTCTTATTGGTCATTCTCAGTTGTTTGTCGGGTGTAAGCTCGCTCTTCAGGAGCTCACGGTCAATCGGTTGGATGATTTCTTCTTCCATATTACTCTTCTATGCTATGATTCTACGATTTCGTTAATATAAAACAATTCTTCCGGGTTTTGCAAACCATTAAAGTTCATAAACCCTGTCTTCAACATACTGCGCCCACTCTGTAGCCGACTTGCTCTTATCAAAAGTCTGCCAAGGAATCGGCTTGCCGATAGAGATGCGGAAATGCTTGCCCACATTTCTGTACATCTCGTCAACTAGGAACAGCATGGCGAGATTGAACGGCAGATACTTGTCGCTAAATCGGGCGATGCGGTAGAAACGCTCAGAGTTGCGCCCTCCGAAATGGATAGGCACCACATCGCGCTGATATTCTACACTCTTAGAGATAAACGTCTTCTTCCAAGGCAGGTCGTGGATGGTTCCATCCTTGCGCTTGCGGCTGTTCAAGCCTGCCGGAAACATCAGCATGTGGTTGTCACTCTTGAAGCCCGCCTCCACCATACGTGGGAAATCGCGGCTCTGGCGACCCGTCTTGTTGATGCCGATACTTACAGGTTTCAAACCCGGCAAGTTGAGCAGAAGATCATTCACCAGATAGCGGAACTTGCCATCATAGTGCTTGCCGATGATGGAACCGAGACATACGCCGTCCTGTCCGCCCAGAGGATGATTGGAAACAAAGGTATAGAGTTTGCCGTCGTTCTTGTCAGGCAGGTTTTCCAAGCCTACGATTTCAACATCCATCTTCAGATAGCGCACACATTCGGTGAGCCATTCAGTACCCGAAAGGCCACGGCTCTCCCACAAGAACCTGTTCACCTCGTCCTCGTGAATAATCTTCTTGAGCCAGGAAACCAGGAAGCGCGGTACGAATTTCACCTTGCTTCCCATCTTGCTCTTAAGAATCTTATCTATGTCTATCGTTTTCTCTATTGATTCACTCATGTTTGCTAAAACTTATATAAGTAAGTGCAAAAGTAACTCAACTTTTTCAAATACGTGCCATTTTTTCCAAAAAAATAGCAAAAAAGCGAAAATTTATTAGTTTTTTAAAACTATCACGACAAATCGAGCCCATTTTGCATGTATTTTTGCAAAAACATCACACTTGATGAGAACAAAAAGGCGATGCCCGAAACTGGAAGGTGAAGTTGACCAAAAACAACTTTTTCATTAAGTTTTATAAATTTTGTGGGAAAATGTAAGGCTATATGGAGATTTTTATGTACCTTTGAACCCAAATTTATACATTAATAAGTACGCACGCAATATTATAATGCGATAAGACAGCAAAAAGATATATGATAAAGACAGCAGAAACATATCACGTACCGGTGCTCCTCAAGGAGAGCGTTGACGGGTTGAACATACAGCCAGGAGGCATCTATGTAGACGTAACCTTCGGTGGTGGCGGACATTCCAGAGAGATTCTGTCGCGCCTGACGGAGGGAGCGCACCTGTACAGCTTCGACCAGGATGCCGATGCCGAGCGCAACGTGGTGGCAAACGAGAACTTCACCTTCGTATGCTCCAACTTCAGATTCCTGAAAAACTGGATGCGCTACTACGGGGTAGACGGACTCGACGGACTGTTAGCCGACCTGGGCGTATCGAGCCATCACTTCGATGACGAGACCCGCGGTTTCTCCTTCCGTTTCGACTCCCCACTCGACATGCGCATGAACAAGCGTGCTGGCAAGACTGCTGCCGACATCGTAAACGAATATGACGAAGGTGCCCTTGCAGACATCTTCTACCTATACGGTGAGCTGAAGAACTCGCGCCGCATCGCCTCGGCACTCGTCAAGGCAAGAGCCGGGAAGCCCATCCTCACCACCAAAGACTTCATGGCAGCCGTAGAGCCCCTCTTCAAGCGGGAACGCGAGAAGAAAGACATGGCAAAGCTCTTCCAGGCGCTGCGCATAGAAGTGAACCACGAGATGGATGCCCTGAAAGAGATGCTCCGCTCAGCCACGGAACTTCTGAAACCGGGAGGCCGACTCAGCGTCATCACCTATCACTCGCTGGAAGACAGAATCGTAAAGAACATAATGAAAGCGGGCAATGCAGAAGGCAAGATAGAGCAGGACTTCTTCGGAAGAATAGAAACCCCTTTCAAACTCGTGAACAACAAGGTTATCGTTCCCGATGCCGACGAGCAGGAAAGAAACCCTAGGAGCAGAAGCGCCAAACTAAGAATAGCAGAAAAGAAATGATAAACGATAAAGACATAAACATCAGCGAGAAGCCTATAGTCGAAGAAAAGGCACAGGCATCACAGGAACCGCCGAAGCAGGCAACTCCGCAGCAGGAGCCACAGCAGCAAGAGGCTCCACAGGCTTCGCTCAAGGAAGTGATTGCCAAGCAAGCCATTGAGGAAGAGGCTTCAGGATCATCGAGCTTTACGCTGCGAAAGATTCTGGGTGGAGACATTCTTACCGCACAAATCATACGCCGGCAGATATGGCTCGTTATCCTCATCGTGTTTTTTGTCATTATCTACATATCCAACCGATACAATATCCAGAACGATATCATCGAGTTGGACAAACTGCAGAAAGAACTGCAAGACACCAAATACAAAGCGCTGTCTACAAGCAGCCAGATAACAGAGAAGAGTCGTGAAAGTAATGTGCTCGACATGCTGAAGAACAACAAAGACAGCGTGCTGCACATCGCTACCCAACCTCCATACATCATAAACGTACCCGAAGAATGAGCAGCAAATTTGATCACAAGAAAGTAATGCCCCGCTACAGCGCCATCGCCATCATCATGACGATTTTCGCCATAGCCGTAGTGGGTAAAGCGCTCTACATCATGACCGCCAAGCATGATTACTGGATGAAGGTGGCAGAACGGCAGAAGAAGGATTCCGTGACCGTAAAGCCAAACCGAGGCAACATCTTGAGCTGCACAGGACAGCTGATGGCAAGTTCGCTGCCGGAGTTTAAGGTTTTCATGGACTTCAAGGCGCTGAAAGATGCTGAAAACGACTCGCTGTGGGATGCCAAGCAAGACTCCATCTGTCTTTGCCTGCACCAGATATTCCCGAACCTGAGCGAGTCTGATTTCAAGAAGCACCTCACCGAAGGTCGCGCCAAGATGAGCCGCCACTGGCCGGTTTATCCGAAGCGTGTAGACTATAACACCTTCACCGAGATAAAGGACATCCCTGTATTCCGCCTGAAACCCTACCAGAGCGGTTTCCACTGGGAAGAATATAATGCCCGAACCAGAACTTACGGTTCGCTGGCAGGCCGTACCATCGGAGCCATGTATGGCGCCAAGGATACCGCCCGCTTCGGTCTGGAGCTGAGTTACGACTCCATCCTGCGAGGCACCAACGGTATCGTGCATCGCCGCAAGGTGCGCAACAAGTTCCTCAACATTACCGATACCCCTCCTATTGACGGAGCCGATATCGTGACCACCATCGATGTGAGCATGCAAGACCTTGCCGAACGCTCACTCATCGACGAGCTGAAGGAAATCAACGCCAATGTGGGTGTAGCCATCGTGATGGATGTACCTACGGGCGACATCAAGGCCATCGTAAACATGGAAAAATGTTTCGACGGCGAATACAGAGAAATCCACAACCATGCGGTGAGCGACCTTTTGGAGCCGGGTTCGGTGTTCAAGCCAGCCTCTATCCTCGTAGCGCTGGACGACGGAGTGGTAGACACGACCTATCACGTAGAAACCGGTGGCGGTATATGGCCGATGTACGGCAGAGAAATGAAAGACCACAACTGGCGAAAAGGCGGATATGGAATGCTGACCCTCGCACAGACCCTGTGGTACAGTTCTAACATCGGTGTGAGCCGCATCATAGACGACCATTACCGCAACAACCCGGAGAAATTCGTAAAGGGTATCTACCGTACCGGTCTGCACGACGACCTGAAGATTCCGCTGGTGGGAGCAACACCAGCCAGAATCCGCATGCCGCACAGAAACAAGAACGGACAGTATGACAACTGGGCAAAGACCAGTTTGCCATGGATGAGTATCGGATATGAGACCCAGATACCGCCTATCTCTACCCTCACCTTCTACAACACCATCGCCAACAACGGCAAGATGATGCGACCAAGATTCGTGAGCAAGGTAATGAAGAACGGAGAAACCATCATGGAATTTCCTCCTGAAGTGATGCGCCAGCAGATAGCCAAGGAGAAGAGCATTAAGGAACTGCAAACCATCCTGGAACAAGTGGTAAGCTTGGGACTGGGAAAGAAAGCCGGTTCGCCTAACTTCAAAGTGGCAGGAAAGACCGGTACAGCCCAGATTTCAAAAGGTGCCGGTGGATATAAGAGTGGCGGTACAAGCTATCTCATCAGTTTCGCAGGCTATTTCCCTGCCGATGCGCCACGCTACAGCTGTATCGTCTGCATACAGAAATCCGGTTTGCCTGCTTCGGGCGGTACGATGTGCGGTAAGGTGTTCCATGAGATTTCAGAAGGCATCATGGCGCAGAGTCTGAAAGTTGACGTAAAGGACGCCCGCGACTCAGCATCCGTCTTCGTTCCTGACGTAAAGGCTGGCAATATCCTTGCTGCCAACTATGTGCTCAGCCACCTCGGCATCAAGACCAATGCCAACTGGAGTGGCAGCTATGCCGACGGCAACCCTATCTGGGGCAAGGCAGAGCGCGTGGGTAACCACAGCATCAAGCTCATCAGGGAGAAGCAATACGGCAAGACGATCGTACCCGACGTTACCGGAATGGGAGCCCGAGACGCTATCTACAATATGGAGAGCCGGGGCATCAAGACCCAGATTACAGGTAGAGGAAAGGTAGTAAAGCAGAGTCTGGTGCCGGGAACGGTCATCAAGAAAGGTGTCGTATGCAGCATTGTGCTCGAATAAAACTCAGAAACAGTTATCTGAAACCCTATATATAATAAGGTATAGATAAAGAAATATATAGAATATAAAACAGAAACAGGATATGAAGTTACAAGAATTACTCAAAAACATCGAGCCGGTTCAGATAATCGGCGATGCTGATGTAGAGGTTACGGGAGTAAACATCGACTCTCGCAAGATTAAGGAAGGTCATCTCTTCGTTGCCATGAAGGGAACGCAGGTTGACGGTCACAAGTTTATTCCAAAGGCATTGGAACTGGGCGCAAAGTCGGTTTTGTGCGAAGACATGCCTGAAGAGAAAGTTGAGGGCGTAACTTACATTCAGGTCGCTTCGACCGAGGATGCTGTCGGCAAGGTAGCAACCCTCTTCTACGGTGACCCTTCAAGAAAGCTCAAACTGGTAGGCGTAACAGGTACCAACGGTAAGACCACCATTGCCACCTTATTATATAATATGTTCCGCAAGTTCGGCCATAAGTGTGGCTTGCTCTCTACCGTCTGCAACTACATTGAGGACGAGGCTATCCCTGCCGACCATACCACCCCAGACCCTATCGAGCTGAACATGCTCCTGGGCAAGATGGTAGAGGCTGGCTGCGAGTATGCCTTCATGGAGTGCTCTTCTCACGCCATCGCACAGAAGCGTATCGGAGGATTGCAGTTTGCCGGAGGCTTGTTCACCAACCTCACCCGCGACCACCTCGATTACCACAAGACATTCGAGAACTACCGTAACGCCAAGAAGGCTTTCTTCGACGGACTGCCTAAGACTGCCTTTGCCATTACCAATGCCGACGACAAGAACGGCATGATCATGGTACAGAACACCAAGGCTACCGTGAAGACCTACTCTACCCGCAGCATGGCAGACTTCAGAGCCAGAATCCTGGAGTGTCACTTCGGCGGCATGTATCTGGAGATTGACGGCAGAGAAGTGGGCGTACAGTTCATCGGTAAGTTCAACGTGAGCAACCTGCTCGCCGTATATGGTGCAGCCATTATGCTCGGCAAGAAGCCAGAGGATGTACTCGTAGTGATGAGTACCCTTCACAGCGTAAGCGGAAGACTGGAACCAATCCAGTCGCCAGAAGGTTATACCGCCATTGTTGACTATGCCCATACACCAGATGCACTGGAGAACGTATTGAACGCCATCCACGAAGTGCTCGAAGGCAAGGACGGAGAAGTCATCACCGTTTGCGGTGCCGGTGGCAACCGTGACAAGGGCAAGCGCCCATTGATGGCACAGGAGGCTGTAAAGCAGAGCAATAAGGTAATCATCACCAGCGACAACCCACGTTTCGAAGAGCCACAGGACATCATCAACGACATGCTTGCCGGACTCAATGCCCAGCAGATGAAGAAGGTAATCAGCATCGTAGACCGCAAGGAAGCCATCCGCACAGCCTGCATGCTGGCAAAGAAGGGCGACGTGATTCTCGTAGCCGGTAAGGGACACGAAGATTACCAGGAGATCAAGGGCGTAAAGCACCACTTTGACGATAAGGAGGTGATTCGCGACATCTTCGGAATTTCACAGAAGTAAAATCAATCAAGAAAAGAAAGAAAAATGTTATACTATCTCTTTAGATTTCTGGAGCAGTGGGGCATCACAGGTTCTCACATGTGGGGCTACATCTCATTCCGTGCCCTGCTTGCGCTGATTTTATCATTGGTAATCTCTGCCTGGTTCGGCGAGAAATTCATCAAGTATCTCAAGAGCAAGCAAATTACAGAGACACAGCGCGATGCCAGCATCGACCCGTTTGGTGTCAAGAAGATTGGCGTTCCTTCTATGGGTGGTGTCATCATCATCCTGGCTATCCTCGTACCGGTACTGTTACTCGGACGTTTGCGCAACATCTATCTGATCCTGATGATCATCACCACCGTATGGCTCGGCTTTCTCGGTGGAATGGATGACTTCATCAAGATATTCAAGCGCGACAAGGAGGGATTGAAGGGCAAATATAAGATTATAGGACAGATTGGCATCGGACTCATCGTGGGACTGGTACTCTGGTCTTCACCTGATGTAAAGATGAACGAGAACCTCGCCATCGAGCAACAGGGACAGGAAACGGTGGTAAAGCATCGTACGGAAGCAAGAAAATCGCTGAAGACTACCATCCCATTCGTCAAGGGACACAACCTCGACTATTCCAGCATCACCAGTTTCTGCGGTAAGTACAAGGTAGCAGCAGGCTGGATTCTCTTCGTCATCATGACCATCTTCGTTGTAACAGCCGTATCAAACGGTGCTAACCTCAACGATGGTATGGACGGAATGTGTGCCGGAAACTCCGCCATCATAGGTGTGGCGCTAGGCATACTTGCGTATGTGTCGTCGCACATCGAGTTTGCCGCCTACCTCAATATCATGTATATTCCTGGTTCTGAGGAACTGGTAGTATTCTTCTGTGCCTTCATCGGAGCCCTCATCGGTTTCCTCTGGTACAACGCCTACCCTGCCCAGGTATTCATGGGCGATACGGGTTCGCTGACCATCGGCGGTATCATCGCAGTAGGTGCCATCATCATCCACAAGGAGCTGATGCTGCCTATCCTCTGCGGTATTTTCTTCGTAGAAAGCCTCAGCGTGATGATGCAGGTTTACTATTACAAGATAGGAAAGCGGAGAGGTGTGAAGCAGCGTATCTTCAAGCGCACACCTATCCACGACAACTTCCGCACACAGGACAGTCAGCTGGATCCTGACTGCAAGTATCTGTGGAAGAAGCCTCGCAACTGCTTCCATGAATCAAAAATTACCATCCGTTTCTGGATTGTAACCATCATTCTGGCAGCATTGACCATCATCACATTGAAGATCAGATAAAATACAGGCTCTTATCAGCCCGACAAGTATAGAGAATAAGACAATGAGCAAAATTGTAATTTTAGGAGCTGGCGAAAGTGGCGCAGGTGCAGCCGTGCTGGCAAAGAAAGAGGGATTCGAGGTCTTTGTTTCAGACATGTCAAAGATCAAGGATAACTACAAGAAGTTGATGGATGACCACAACATCGAATGGGAAGAAGGTCACCATACAGAAGAAAAGATTTTAGATGCTGACGAAGTCATCAAGAGTCCGGGTATTCCTAAGGAAGCACCTATGATACAGAAACTGATGGCTAAGGGTACACCTATCATCAGCGAAATAGAATTTGCGGGCAGATATACTGATGCCAAGATGATCTGTATCACGGGAAGTAACGGTAAGACAACCACTACCTCGCTGATTTACCACATCATCAAGTCGGCTGGCTATGATGTAGGTCTGGCAGGCAACATCGGAAAGAGTCTGGCCCTTCAGGTGGCTGAAACTCCTCATAAGTACTACGTCATCGAGCTGAGCAGTTTCCAACTCGACAATATGTATGAGTTCCGTGCCAATGTGGCCATCCTGCTCAACATCACTCCAGACCATCTGGACCGCTATGAGTTTAAGATGCAGAACTATACCGATGCCAAGATGCGCATTACCCAGAACCAGACAGAGGAAGACAGCTTCATCTTCTGGAACGATGATCCTATCGTTACAAAGGAGCTGGCTAAATACAACCTCAAGTCACATCTCTGCCCATTCTCTGAGTTCAAGGAGGAGGGTTGCGTTGGCTTTATCGAAGACGGCAAATACAAACTCAACTTCCCTTCAGACTTCGAAATGCCACAGGCAGACATGAGTCTACGCGGCAAGCATAACATCTATAACAGTCTGGCTGCAGGTCTGGCATGCAACATCGTAGGCATCGACCACGAGACCCTGCACAAAGGCTTGAGCGACTTCCCTGGTGTAGAGCACCGTCTGGAGAAAGTGGGCAAGTTCCAGGGCGTTTACTATGTGAACGATTCAAAGGCTACCAACGTAGATGCCTGCTGGTATGCGCTGGAGAGTATGACTACCCCTACCATCCTCATCATCGGCGGTAAGGATAAGGGAAATGACTATAACCAGATCAAGGACCTGGTAAAGGAGAAATGTGCTGGTATCGTATATCTCGGAGCCGACAACCAGAAGTTGCACGACAACTTTGACTCACTCGGCATCCCTGTACGCGACACTCACAGCATGAAGGATTGCGTGGCAGCCTGCCAGGAATTGGCAAAGCCGGGCGATACCGTACTCCTCAGCCCATGCTGCGCAAGTTTCGACCTCTTCAAGAACATGGAAGATAGAGGCGAGCAGTTTAAGGCGCTGGCAAGAGCTATCGGAGAATAACAGTTTTCAACAAATAGAACAGATAGAACTATAAAGAAATGAATAACAAGAGCATTGGTAATATTTTCAAGGGAGACAAGGTGATCTGGATGGTCTTCTTCTTTCTCTGTATGATAAGCATCGTGGAGGTATATTCTGCCTCCAGCTCCTTGTCGTACAAGACAGGAAACTACATGGCACCTGTCATCCGCCACATCTTGCTCTTGGGAGGCGGTCTGTTCACCATGATTTGCATGCTCAAGGTGAAATGCAAGTACTTCAAGATTGTTACCCCCGTCGTGATGGGCATCTCATTACTGTTGCTCGTCCTGGTCTTGGCTACCGGTCAATCTACCAACGGAGCCTCCCGATGGTTCTCTCTGATGGGCATACAGTTCCAGCCTTCAGAAATAGCAAAGGGAGCGGTAGTACTGGCTGTTGCTCAGATTCTTAGTGCTATGCAAACAACTCAGGGAGCCAACAGGAAGGCTTTCAAGTTCATACTTGTAGCAACTGCTCCATTTGTTATTCTCATCGGACTGGAAAACTTATCCACAGCCATGCTCCTCAGTATCACAATCTTAGCCATGATGCTCATCGGACGAGTGCCGATGAACCAGATTGGCAAGCTGGTGGGACTGTGCATGATTGTCATCGTCACAGCCTTTGCTGGTATCATGATAGTAGGACAGGACAAGGGCGAAGAGGGCAATAAACCGGAAAATACGCTGACCGAGAAGGTTGAGCAGGAACAGAACAAGCCTAACATGGCAGAAAAGATGTTCCATAGAGCCGACACCTGGAAAGCCCGTATTGACAAGTTTATGAACTCAAAGCCTGTAGCCCCACAGGATGTCGATCTCGACAAAGATGCCCAAGTGGCACATGCCAACATCGCCATCGCCTCTTCCAACATCGTAGGCAAAGGGCCTGGAAACTCAGTAGAAAGAGACTTCCTCTCACAGGCGTTCTCAGACTTCATCTATGCCATCATCATCGAAGAGATGGGTATATGGGGAGCCGCACTGGTTGCATTCCTCTACATCATCCTCCTGTTCAGAGCTGGCAGAATAGCCAACAGGTGTGAGAACAATTTCCCAGCCTTCCTCTGCATGGGACTCGCCATCATGCTGGTTACCCAGGCACTCTTCAACATGGCAGTAGCAGTAGGTTTGGCTCCTGTTACAGGACAGCCACTACCACTCATCAGTAGAGGTGGTACATCTACCATCATCAACTGTCTATACCTGGGCATCATTCTGAGTATCAGTAGAACAGCCAAGAAGAAAGAGATACCTCAAAATGAGCTCGACGACAGCAAAATGGTGGCTGCCTGACAAGAGTTTTATAAATTAAGGTGAAAAAATGGCAGAAAATGCCGTTAAATCGATATTTTTTTATACCTTTGCGTTATAAACATGAACGGATATGAATAATGAATTAAGAATTATCATAAGCGGAGGCGGCACAGGTGGTCACATCTTCCCTGCCGTATCCATTGCAAATGCCATCAAGGCGAAGCGCCCTGATGCTAAGATTTTGTTTGTGGGTGCACTCGGCAGAATGGAAATGCAGCGTGTACCTGCTGCGGGTTATGAGATCAAGGGCTTGCCTATCTGCGGCTTCGACAGAAAGCATCTGCTCAAGAACATCGCCGTACTCTTCAAGATATGGAAGAGCCAGCACATGGCAAAGAGCATCATCAAAAACTTCAAGCCTATGGCAGCTGTGGGCGTAGGTGGCTATGCTAGCGGTCCGACTCTCAATGTTTGTGCCAGCAAAGGAATACCTTGCCTCATCCAGGAGCAGAATTCATACGCTGGTGTAACCAATAAGCTCTTGGCCAAGAAGGCTGAAAAAATCTGTGTGGCTTACGAAGGAATGGAGCGTTTCTTCCCTGCAGACAAGATTATCATGACCGGTAATCCTGTTCGCCAGAATGTATTGGAAACTACCATCACCCCGGAAGAAGCACGCAAGCAATTCGGTCTCGACCCTGAAAAGAAGACCATCTTGCTCGTAGGTGGCAGCCTTGGCGCAAGAACCATCAACGAGAGTGTGCTCCAGCACCTCGACCTGGTGAAAGAAAGCGGCGTACAGTTTATCTGGCAAACAGGTAAATACTATAATGCTGCCATCATGGAGCAACTGAAAGGTCAGGAGCTGCCAATGCTCAAGGTTACTGATTTCATCAGCGACATGGGTGCAGCTTACAAGGCAGCCGACCTGGTTATCAGCCGCGCAGGTGCCAGCAGTATCAGCGAGTTCTGCCTCATCGGCAAACCGGTTATCCTGGTTCCAAGCCCTAATGTGGCAGAAGACCACCAGACCAAGAACGCCATGGCATTAGTCAACAAAGATGCTGCCATCTACGTAAAGGATGCCGATGCACCAGAGGTATTGCTCAAGAAAGCAGTTGACACGGTAAAAGACGAGGCTAAGCTTGCTTCGCTCTGTGAGAATATCAAGAAATTAGGATTAAAGAACTCTGCCGACGTCATCGCCGACGAAGTAATCAAATTAGCAACAAAGTAATGGAAATAAAAGATATTAAAGCAGTTTATTTTGTAGGAGCGGGCGGCATCGGAATGAGCGCCATCGCCAGATACTTCCTCAGCAAGAAGTTGGTTGTAGCCGGATATGACAAGACTCCATCCAATCTAACTCATGAGTTGGAGAAAGAGGGAATGCTTATCCACTATGAGGAGAATGTTGACCTCATACCAGAAGCCTGCAAGGACGCCAAGACAACATTGGTAGTCTACACACCGGCAATTCCTGCAGAACACAAGGAACTGGTTTTCTTCCATGAGAATGGCTTCACCATCGAGAAGCGAGCTCTGGTTCTGGGTACATTAACCCGTACACATAAGGGACTGTGCGTAGCGGGTACACACGGAAAGACATCAACATCTACCATGTGTGCTCACATCATGCACCAGAGCCATATAGACTGTAATGCCTTCCTGGGAGGTATCTCAAAAAACTATGGCACCAACTATATCCTCTCCGACAAGAGCGACTATGTTGTCATTGAAGCAGATGAGTTTGACCGCAGTTTCCACTGGTTGCGCCCATGGATGAGCGTCATCACGGCTACAGACCCAGACCATCTCGACATCTACGGCACCAAGGAGGCTTATCTGGAGAGTTTCCGTCACTATACAGAACTGATCCAACCGGGCGGTGCACTCATCATCCACAAAGGTCTGGAGATGAAGCAACACGTACAAGACGGTGTCAAGATATACGAATACAGCCAGGACGAGGGCGACTTCCACGCTGAGAACATCAAGATAGAGAATGGAGGTATCACCTTTGATTTCATCTCTCCTATCGAGAACGTAACGGGCGTAGAACTCGGACAGCCTGTGCCTATCAACATCACAAATGGTGTGGCAGCAATGGCAATGGCACAGTTGAATGGTTGCACAGCCGATGAACTCCGTAACGGCATGAAGACCTACGGAGGAGTTGACCGCCGTTTCGACTTTAAGATCAAGAATAACAAACTGGTATTCCTGTCTGATTATGCTCATCATCCAAAGGAGATATATCAGAGTGCTAAGAGTATCAGAGAGTTATACAAGGACCGTAAGATAACAGCCATCTTCCAGCCTCACTTGTATACTAGAACCCGCGATTTCTATAAAGATTTCGCCAACAGTTTGAGTCTCTTGGACGAGGTTATCCTCTGCGACATCTATCCAGCTCGCGAGCAGCCTATTCCAGGAGTAACCTCCAAACTTATCTATGACAATCTGAAACCAGGTGTAGAAAAGAGCATGATTCACAAAGAAGACGTTCTTGACCTGGTAAAGAATCGAGACTTCGATGTTCTAGTTATCTTAGGAGCTGGCGATTTGGACAACTATGTTCCACAAATTACCAAAATACTTGAAGAGAAATAAATGCATATCAATTGGAAGAAAACCATCATCATCGCACTGGATTTAGTACTCGGTACTTATCTGGTATTCGCTTTCACCAGGTTTAACAAACCTGATGAAACGAAGTTGGTATGCACCAAGGTGAACATCAACATTCAAGATGAGATGACGAATGGCTTTCTGAATGCGAAGGAAATCAAGAAACGACTGGAAGCCAGGAAGCTCTATCCGCTAGGGGAACCGCTCAAAGAGGTGAACGCCCGCATGATAGAAGAAACCTTGAAGACCAGTCCTTTCGTCAAGACGGCAGAATGTTCAAAGACTCAGGATGGTCTTGTTGACATCTACCTCACCCAACGCATGCCAATCGTCAGAATCAAAAGCATCAGCAACGAGGACTATTATATTGATGACCACAATCAGATCATGCCCAACACGAACTATACATGCGACATTATCATCGCAACGGGCTACATCAACAAGTGGTATGCTAAAAAATACATCTCATTACTAAGCAAAGCGCTGATGACGAATGAACTCTGGCGAAACCAGATAGAACAGATCAATGTCCTGCCTGATAGAGGAATAGAACTGGTACCGCGAGTAGGCAACCACATTATATATATAGGTAACCTGCCAGAGACCAACCTCATCGACAAACGAGAGCAAGCCATCAACGATTTCGTCAACAAGAAGATGAATCGATTAGAGAAATTCTATAAGTATGGACTCTCACAAGCTGGCTGGAACAAGTATTCGTATATCAATATCGAATTCGACAACCAGATCATATGTAAAAAGCATCAAAATAGCTAATTAGAAAATAGAAACAGATTAAGATAACATATAAGAACTATGCCAAAGGAATTTATTGTAGCTATCGAACTTGGCTCATCTAAGATGACAGGTATAGCAGGTCAGAAGAATTTGGACGGCAGCATCACCGTACTTGCCACCGTAGAGGAAGATTCATCTTCTTGCATCAGAAAGGGTGTAATCTATAACATTGACAAAACCTGCCAATGCTTGACCAACATCATCAAGAAGTTGAAAAATATACTGAAACAGGATATCACCCAGGTCTATGTAGGCGTGGGCGGTCGCTCTATACGCAGTATCAAGAACGTCATTGTCAAGGATCTCCCAGGTAACACCATCATCTCACAAGAGATGATCAATGAACTGATGGATATCAACCGCAACATGACCTATCCGGACCAGGAAATCCTGGATGCTGCAACTCAGGAATACAAGATAGACAACCAATACCAGATAGACCCTGTAGGAATACAGTGTAACCATCTGGAAGGCATCTTCCTGAATATACTTTGGCGCAAGAACTTCTATAACAATATCAATACCTGTTTTGAAAATGCCAACATTCCTATTGCAGAAATGTACCTGGCTCCTTTAGCTATGGCTGACAGCGTTTTGACAGACTCAGAAAAGCGTGCAGGCTGTATGCTTGTTGACTTGGGTGCCGATACGACAACCGTTTCTGTATATTATAAAGGTATACTTCGTCATCTCTCTGTCATCCCATTGGGCGGCGGCAACGTGACCAAAGACTTAACTTGTCTTCAGATTGAAGAGCCTGATGCTGAAAAGATGAAACTCAAGTATGCCAAGGCTTATACCGATATCAACAATATCGACCCGACCCTGAACTACCCTATCGACAAGGATAGAGTGGTTGAAAGCAAGAAGTTCATCGAAATAGTAGAAGCACGCGTAGAGGAAATCGTAGAAAACGCATGGTTCCAGATTCCTGTGGAATTCTCAGATAAGCTGTTGGGTGGTATCATCCTTACAGGTGGCGGCAGCAACATGCCTGAAATCGATAAGGTTTTCAAGACACATACCCACATCGACAAAGTACGCATTGCCAAGTTTGTTTCTCAAACAGTCAACTCCAAGGATCCTAAGATTACCAATCACGATGGTACAATGAACACCGTATTGGGACTCCTGGCAAAGGGAGACATGAACTGTGCAGGTGATGAAATCGGCACTGATCTCTTCAGCAATTCTGCAGAAAAGCCAGTAGCAACCGAGCAGCACAAGGCTCCTAGAAACCCTAACGAGACTGCCGGCAAGGGCGTTGTTCTTACTGCAGCAGAAAAAGCGGCTGCTGACGAGGCTGCCCGCAAGCAAAAAGAACTGGAAGAAGCTGAGGCAAGACTTCTGGCAGAAAAAGAAGCCGAAGAAGAAGAAAAGAGACGCAAAGAAAACAGTCTCATCCATAAAATGATGAGAGGTTTCAAGAAGTTTGTGAAAGATACCATTTCTGAAGAAGAATAAGATGCCAAAGACCAGGCTATCAGAAAACAGATTTCACAACAGGTTAAATAAAAAATCAGATAGATAAACCCTATAAAGATTATACGACTATGCTAGATAATGGAAACGCTCCTCATATTCTTGACTTTGGGGAACCTGAAAAAGAAAATAGCATCATCAAGGTGATTGGTGTTGGTGGTGGCGGTGGAAATGCCGTCAACCACATGTACCGCGAAGGTATACACGATGTAACATTCGTACTCTGCAACACAGATAACCAGGCACTTAACGACTCACCTGTGCCTGTACACCTGCAGCTAGGTAAGGAAGGTCTGGGTGCAGGAAACAAACCTGCCAAGGCACGCCAGGCTGCCGAAGAGACTCTTGAAGATATCAAGAATATGCTCAACGATGGAACAAAAATGGCATTCATCACAGCGGGTATGGGTGGCGGTACCGGTACAGGTGCAGCACCTGTCATCGCCAGAGTAAGTAAGGAGTTAGGTATTCTTACCGTTGGTATCGTAACCATCCCATTCCGTTTTGAAGGTCCTAAGAAGATTGACCAGGCATTGGATGGTGTAGAGGAAATGTCGAAGCATGTAGATGCCTTACTGGTAATCAACAATGAACGTCTTCGCCAGATTTATCCAGACCTTGCCGTTCTCGATGCCTTCGGCAAAGCTGACGACACCTTGAGTGTAGCTGCCAAGAGTATCGCTGAAATCATTACCGTACATGGTCTCATCAACCTCGACTTCAATGATGTGAAGACCGTACTGAAAGACGGCGGTGTGGCTATCATGAGTACAGGTTACGGTGAGGGAGAAGGAAGAGTAAAGAAAGCGATAGAAGATGCCTTGAACTCACCACTTCTTAACGATAATGACGTATTCAACTCTAAGAAGATTCTGCTCAGCATCGCATTTGCAAGCGAGAAGAAAGATAATCCAGGCTTGACTATGGACGAGATGAATGATGTCAACGACTTTATGGAGAAATTCGGTGACGACTTCGAATTGAAATGGGGTCTTGCCATTGACCCTGAATTGGGAAGCCGCGTAAAGGTAACCGTACTCGCAACAGGTTTCGGACTCGAGGATGTAGAGGGAATGAACCGCCACCTCAAGAAACATACTGAGGAAGAATCTCGCCGTCTCGCTGAAGAAGAGGAGAAACGTGCTGAAAGAGAAGACCGCCGCAAGCGCTATTATGGCAGCGACGGCAATACGACACAGTATAAGCGTCATCCACACATATTCCTGTTCCGCCAGGAAGATTTGGATAACGAGGATGTCATCCTTCAGGTAGAAAACACGCCTACCTATAAGCGTACCCGACAGACTCTGGAAGAAATCCGTAATATAGCTTCCGGTAATACAGAACCGAAAGAAGACAATAATGATGATGCTACAGTACAGGGCGTTATCAGTTTTGCATAAACAGAGGACATAGCCGTCGTCTGTTTCCCGCTTACATCAAGCAAGCGGGGAAACCTGAAAAGACTAAGCAAACAGTTCCTGAAGAACAGCAAAACTCTTCATTTCCGGGAAACCTGGCAAATGAAGTTTATAATACTCCAGTATCACCTCTACACACCTGTTTCGTTCCATACGAGACATTGTGTAGAGGTGCATTGTTTTATAGTCTAAACGGAACAAAGACACAAGCCGCATAGAATCTTCCTTATTTAAATAATGTACATGCGAAGGAACATGAGCTGCAAAACATCCATCTACCAAATCAAAATAATCGCCAGACATACCGCTCTCTATATTGGGCATAAAACCCAAATGAAAAGAGAGCTGAATCATAAAGACTATATGGAAATTGGCAATAGCACCTTTAGCATGGTCTAACCATTCGATACTGTCCTGTATGAAAAGATAGAGCGCACCATTAGCCTGCTCATGACGGGTAGCATATGAAAGCAGTTCTGCCAAGAACATGGAAATGCCAAGTTTGTATGGAGAAAAAGGGATATCAGAGAATGGAATCTGAATCGAAACATCCCTAAGGCGCTGCAGATTTGACTTGGGACGATAATCAAATTCTAAATTCAAGACCATGAGCGGTTGGAAAAGCTGCCGTTTCATCTTCCCCTTAGATGACTTAGGCACACGTACCATAAAGGAGAGTCTTCCCAACTTTTCGGTGAAGAAATCCACGATAAGTTGAGAGTCCCCATACTTGATGGTTTGCAATACGATAGCACTAGTTTTTATCTCCATTTTGCCTAATATTAGTGAAAAACAGGGCAAAAATACAAAAAAATGCGCATTTAGCGAAAATTTTCCATGAAAAATTTGCCAGATTCAAATAAAAGTAGTAACTTTGCACCCGCAAATAAGCAATGGTCCCTTCGTCTATCGGTTAGGACGAGAGATTTTCATTCTCTAAAGAGCAGTTCGACTCTGCTAGGGACTACAAACATTTAAGAAATAAAAAAAATAACATAAAGAAGATGGCAAATCACAAATCATCAATCAAGAGAATCCGTCAGGACAAGAAGAAGGCTTTGCACAATAAGTATTATGCAAAGACTATGCGCAATGCTGTCCGCAAGTTGCGCAACATGTCTGACAAGGAAGAGGCTGCAAAGCTCTATCCTACAGTTCAGAAGCTTTTAGACAAGTTGGCTAAGATCAACGTTATCCACGACAACAAGGCTGCAAACTTGAAGTCTGGTCTTACAAAGCACATCGCTAAGTTGGCCTAACTTATAAGTCAAAGCAAAGAAATAAATAAGGCTGCAATCCTTTATAGGGGTCGCAGCCTTATTCTTTTTCTATGAACCCGACTACCCATTTCCTGCATCATAAAATCTTCCCATCACAACCAGTTTATACTACAACATACCCTATAAAAACGCGCAAAACGATTATTAAACAGCTTTTTCAAGACACTTTTGCCGCTAAAGTTCACATTCTACGTTTTTTCTTCACTTTTTGGTGATTTTTTACAAACAAAAGTTCCTGTTTCTCAGCTTTTTTTAGTATCTTTGCACGGAAATAAGACAATACTAAAATGGCAGAAAATCAAAACAACGCAAATAATTACTCTGCGAGTAACATTCAGGTTCTGGAAGGCCTGGAAGCTGTTCGCAAACGTCCGGCGATGTATATTGGTGACATCTCCGAAAAAGGTCTTCATCACTTGGTAAACGAAACTGTAGACAACTCTATTGACGAAGCAATGGCGGGCTACTGTACCGACATCGAAGTTACCATCAACGAAGACAACTCTATCACCGTAGAAGATAATGGTCGTGGTATCCCTGTGGATATGCACGAGAAACTACATAAATCAGCCCTCGAAGTCGTTATGACCGTGCTTCACGCAGGTGGTAAGTTTGACAAGGGTTCTTACAAGGTATCTGGCGGTTTACATGGTGTGGGTGTAAGTTGTGTGAATGCACTTTCTACCCACATGTTGTCACAGGTGTTCCGTGGCGGCAAAATCTACCAGCAGGAATATGAGAAGGGTAAGCCTCTCTATCCGGTTAAGGTGGTAGGTGAAACCAACAAGCGCGGTACACGCCAGCAGTTCTGGCCAGATCCAACCATCTTTACTCACACTGTCTATAAGTGGGACATCATTGCCAACCGTATGCGCGAGTTGGCATTCCTCAATGCAGGTATCAAGATTACCTTGAGAGATTTGCGCCCTGACGAGGAAGGTAAGACCAAGGAGCAGGTTTTCCACGCTAAGGATGGTTTGAAGGAATTCGTCCGTTACGTAGACCGTCACCGCACTCATCTCTTCGATGATGTTATCTATCTGAAGACAGAAAAGCAGGGTATTCCTATCGAGATTGCCGTGATGTACAACACAGATTACTCTGAGAATATCCACTCATACGTCAATAACATCAACACCATTGAGGGTGGTACCCACCTGACTGGTTTCCGTATGGCGTTGACCCGCACCTTGAAGGCTTACGCAGAAGCTGACCCAACCATCTCTAAACAGATTGAGAAGGCAAAGGTAGAGATTGCACCAGAAGACTTCCGCGAGGGTCTTACTGCCGTTATCTCCATCAAGGTAGCTGAACCTCAGTTTGAGGGACAGACCAAGACCAAGCTCGGTAACAGCGAGGTACAAGGTGCCGTTCAGCAGGCTGTAAACGAGGCTTTGTCTGATTATCTGGAAGAACATCCAGACGAGGCAAAGCGAATCTGCGAAAAGGTTGTCCTGGCTGCTACGGCCCGCATAGCTGCCCGCAAGGCGCGTGAGAGCGTACAGCGCAAGAACTTCATGACAGGTGGTGGTCTTCCTGGTAAACTTGCCGATTGCTCAATGAAGGACCCTAAAGAATGCGAGATTTTCCTCGTCGAGGGTGATTCCGCCGGTGGTTCTGCCAAGCAGGGTCGCGACCGTTTCCGTCAGGCTATTCTCCCATTACGCGGTAAGATTCTGAATGTAGAAAAGGTACAGTGGCACAAGGTATTCGAAGCTGAGTCTGTCATGAACATCATCCAAAGTATCGGTGTCCGCTTCGGTGTAGATGGCGAAGACAGCAAGGAGGCTAATACCGACAAGTTGCGTTACGACAAGATTATCATCATGACCGATGCCGACGTCGATGGTTCTCACATCGACACATTGATTATGACACTCTTCTATCGTTTCATGCCAAAGGTTATTGAAGAAGGTCATCTGTATATCGCTACCCCACCACTCTACAAGTGTACTTATCGCAGCAAGGTAAGCGAGTATTGCTATACAGAGCAGCAGCGCCAGGCATTCATCGACAAGTATGGAGATGGAGTAGAAGACAAGAATATCCACACCCAGCGATACAAAGGTTTGGGTGAGATGAACCCAGAGCAGCTTTGGGAAACTACTATGGACCCATCTACACGCTTGCTCAAGCAGGTTACTATTGAGAACGCAGCCCAGGCTGATGAGATTTTCTCTATGTTGATGGGTGATGATGTAGAACCACGCCGCGAGTTCATCGAACAGAATGCTACTTACGCCAATATCGACGCTTAAAGTTAACACGAACATATTGGGGGTAGACTCAGCGAGAGTCTTCCCCCTTTTTTGGATAGCCTCATCCAATGAGCATCACCTTCCGACTTCGTTTCCGGGCATCGAATTTAAAAACCAACAATACCATCTTTATGAAGCATATATTTTTTACGATTGCGTTAGCTGCCTCTAGTACGTGGAACTGCCAGGCAGCAACAGTAAGTAAAGAGCTGCAACCCAACAAGTTGTGGTACAACAAACCTGCATACGCCTTCGAAGAGTCACTGCCATTAGGCAATGGCAAACTGGGTGCGCTGGTTTATGGTGGAGCCAATAATGACTCTATCCAGCTCAACGACATCACCCTTTGGACGGGCGTGCCTGTGAATCCCAACGAAGGTGGTGAAGCCTACAAGTGGATTCCGAAAATCAGAGAGGCGCTGTTCAAGGAGGATTACAAGACCGCCGATTCCCTGCAACACTATGTGCAAGGCCATAACTCGGAGTTCTATCAGCCACTGGGCATGATCAATATCAAAGACTGCAACCAGGGCGAGTTTACGGATTATTACCGCGAACTGAGCCTCGACAACTCCCTGGCTACTGTTCATTACAGGCGCAACGGCATCCAATACACCAAAGAGTATTTTGCTTCTCATCCCGACAAGATGATTGCCATCAAGCTGAGTGCCTCCCAGAAGAGATCCATCAACAGCGACATCTCACTCACTTCCCTCATTCCCCATCAGGTAAAAGCATCCAGAGGACAGCTCACCATGACGGGACATGTTCTCGGCGATGAAGCCAACAGTACGCATTACTGTGCCATGCTTCAGGTGAAGAACACCGACGGAAAAGTGTGGGCAAGCGATTCTGTACTCCATCTGAAGGATGTGAGCGAGGCTATCATCTATCTCGTAAACGAAACAAGCTACAACGGATTCGACAAGCATCCTGTGAAGGAAGGAGCTCCATACATCGAGAACGTAACCGATGAAGCCTGGCACCTTGCCAACTTCACTTACGAAGAATTCAAACAGCGTCACATCGCCGACTACAAGAAACTCTTTGATAGAGTAAGTTTGAACCTGAAAGGAGCCAAGTTTGATGCCACCCGCCCTACCGACAGTCAGTTGCTCGCCTACAGCGACAACCACGAGAGCAACTCTTATCTGGAACAGCTCTATTTCCAGTATGGCAGATACCTGCTCATCAGCAGCAGTAGAACCAAGGGAGTGCCTGCCAACCTGCAGGGACTCTGGGCACCAGCCCTCCGTTCGCCATGGCGCGGCAACTATACCATCAACATCAACCTGGAAGAAAATTACTGGCCGGCAGAAGTTGCGAACCTCTCAGAACTGGTAGCCCCAGTAGACGGATTGGTAGAGGGTATGGCTGTGACAGGTCGCCACAATGCCCAGCACTTCTATGGTATCGATAAGGGATGGTGCGCTGGACACAACACTGATGCCTGGGCTATGACCAATCCTGTAGGAACCGGAAACGAAAGTCCGCAATGGAGCAACTGGTCTATGGGTGGAGCCTGGCTTGTAGAAACCCTTTGGGATCACTATGACTATACCCGCGATACCGAATATCTTCGCAATACAGCCTATCCGCTGATGAAGGGGGCTGCCGACTTCATGCTTGCGTGGCTCATCCCGAATCCACACAATCCAAACGAGCTGATTACTGCTCCTTGCACATCACCAGAGGCAGATTACATCACCGATAAGGGCTACCGTGGCAGCAGTTTCTATGGCGGAACCGCCGACCTCGCCATCATCCGCGAGCTCTTCAAGAATACCATCAAGGGAGCAAAAGCCCTGGGCATCGACAACGATTACCAGCAGCAGTTGCAATCAGCCCTCAATCGCCTGCGCCCTTACCACATCGGTAAGCGGGGCAATCTGATGGAGTGGTACCACGATTGGGAAGACCAGGATTGGCATCATCGCCACCAGTCACACCTGCTGGGACTCTATCCATTCCATCAGATTTCGGTAAACAAGACTCCGGAACTTGCTGCTGCCGCAACCAAGACCCTGGAAATCAAGGGCGATAATTCCACCGGTTGGAGTACAGGCTGGAGAATCAACCTCTGGGCTCGTCTGCATCGTGCCGACAAAGCTTATCAGATATACCGCAAGCTGCTCACCTACGTAAGCCCTGAAGTCTACAAGGACAGCAAACACCGCAGCGGTGGCACCTACCCTAACCTCTTTGATGCCCATCCACCTTTCCAGATAGATGGCAACTTCGGAGGCACAGCAGGCGTATGCGAGATGCTGATGCAATGCGATGGCGAGACTATGCATCTTCTTCCTGCTCTACCTAAAGAATGGCCTGCAGGCGAAATTAAGGGTATCAAAGCACGTGGAAACTACGAGATTAATCTCGTATGGAACAATGGAAAGGTCAGCAAAGCTTCCATCACCAGCAAGAATGCCGGAAACCTGACCGTCAAGTATAATGGTAAGCAGAAAGCATTAAATTTCAAGGCTGGCGAAACAAAACTCATAAAATAGACAAATAAGAATCTATGAGATATTTTACAATTCTCATCTTTACAACTCTCTGGGTGCTGAATTCCTATGCACAGGAATTCGGTACCCATTGGGTATCATATCCATTCCCCAACGATTCTTCTGAGATATTATACAGGAAAATCTATCATCTTGATCAAAAGCCTTTAAAGGCTGAGATAAACATGGCAAGTGGAGGGAATACCCGCCTATACATCAACGAAAGAAATGCTACGCCAAGCATTTTCAACGAAGGAGCCAGAGACAGCATCCTTCTGATGCAAACCATAGATATCTCCAGATATCTGAAAAAGGGCGAAAACATCATCGCGGTCTGGTATGCACCAGGAAGAATAAAAAATAAGAGCAAACAACTCTCGCTGGAACTTCATGGCTGGTATACAGACTCTGTTCCTTTTTATCATAAAGCAGACGAAACATGGTGGTGCAAACCCCTGAAGGGCGGCAGTTACAACGAAAAGGAACACTTTGACAATAGAATATACACTACTGAGTGGAAATCGGCTGAATACCAATCTTCAGGATGGGTTCATCCGACAGGTGCTTTCAAAGATTCAACAAACTATATCTTTGTTGACCAGCTGCCATACCTCACCCAGAACAAGCTTCAAATGGTATTAGAACCATACCAGGAGGAATTTGATCATCAGGGATGCCGTATAGACTTCGGACGTCCGTTCCGTGGAACCATCCGGCTCACGATACGCAATGCCAGCAAAGGAACAACACTTCATATTAACGGAAACCAATATGTATGCAGTGGCGAAATGGACGAGCAAGCCTATTACCGCATCCATGCTGAGCATCAAAAAGATTTCGTGATAACTTGGGATAAAGGTTTTAGAAGAAGTAATATCACAAATATAGAAGGATTAGAGATTTCGGAATAAGCTCAACAGCGTTTCGAAATCTCTTTTTTATAAAACAAAAAAGACTTCGGAACTATTATCTTCCAAAGTCTCTAACTGAATTTAGCCTTCCAATTCGGCAAGTACTTGCTCTGCCACTTCGCAAAGCTCATCATACCATTCCTTGCCGAATTTCTCTACCAACGGACCCTCCAGGAACTTATAAACCGGAAGATTCAACTCCTCTCCTTTCTTGATGGCATCCTTGCAGATGCGCCACTTGTTATAGTTGATGCCATACACCTCGTTGCCGAAATCCTTGGCACGGATAGGATACAAGGCACAGGAGATAGGCTTCTTGAACTTCGACTTTCCTTCGCGATAAGCACGCTCCAAGGCACAGAGACAACAATTCGGAATCGTATGTCCATCGCCCAGGTCTTTCAAGTCCTGATAGCAGGTAAACACACAATCCTTACCATTCACGATGCTCGTCACCAAATCGCCTTCTATATCGGTATAAGCCACGCCCTGCTTATCAATGATAGCCTGGGCAGAAGCTGAGAGATCATCCCAAACTACATCCAGCGCATTCTCAATCTCCATAATTTCATCCAAGGTAACAGGAGCTCCCGCATCGCCTTCGATGCAGCACTCGCCCTTGCAGGCATCAAGGTCGCAACAGAATTTTTCGGTGATAATATCAGGTGAAACCAATACGTTGCCCACCTGCAGAATACGCAGTTCGTCTTTCTTCATAATGTTCTTGAGATGAATAAATTTCTTTGAGTGTATAATAAAAATAATGATAGCTACCCATGAGTGGATAGCTATATATTAATAGGTGTACCTACCATTGGATAGGCGCAATTCCGTTCTGCTGCAGATACGCATTGCAGCGGGAGAAATGATGATTGCCAAACCATCCGCCTCTGTTGGCTGATAATGGCGAAGGATGAACGCTTTCCAATATCAGATGCTTGCGTGTATCGATGAGCTTCGCCTTGCTCCGGGCATAACCGCCCCAAAGGATAAACACCAGATGCTCCTTATCCTTGCTGAGCGCCTTGATAGCAGCATCGGTAAACTCCTCCCAGCCCTTGCGCTGATGACTCGCTGCCTGATGGGCACGAACGGTCAACGTGGCGTTGAGCAACAATACTCCCTGCTTTGCCCAGCGGGTTAAATCGCCCGTGGCTGGCATCGGAGTACCGAGATCCATCTGAATCTCCTTGAATATATTAATCAATGATGGTGGGAAAGTGATTCCGTCCGGCACAGAGAAACTCAGTCCCATCGCCTGACCCGGCTCATGGTATGGATCCTGTCCGATAATCACTACCTTCACATCATCAAAAGGACAGAGATTGAAGGCATTGAAAATCAAGCGGCCAGGAGGATAACAGGACGTACGCAGGTATTCCTCTTTCACGAAGTTTGTGAGGTCAACAAAATACTGCTTGTCGAACTCTTCTCCTATATGCCGTTTCCAACTTTCTTCTATTTTTACGTTCATGCTTAATATAAATTCAAAAGTATCTCAAGATACTTACGCAAGTATCCTAAGATACTTGGCCAAGTATCTTAGGATACTTTTTTGAGGTATATAAAATCGTTTTTACTTGTTGTCAGAAATCAAGTTCTCACCTGTCATATCTGCAGGCTTCTCCAAGCCCATGATATGGAGGATAGAAGGAGCTACGTCTGCCAAACGACCATCCTTTACGGTAGCTGAGTTGTTGTCAGTTACGTAGATGAATGGAACTGGGTTCAAAGAGTGAGCGGTGTTTGGTGTACCGTCCTCGTTGATAGCGTGGTCTGCATTACCGTGGTCAGCGATGATGATAGCCTCATAATCGTTAGCCTTGGCAGCCTCGATAACGTCCTTTACACAGTTGTCAACAGCGTGAACAGCCTTAGCGATAGCGTTGTAGATACCAGTGTGACCTACCATATCACCATTAGCGAAGTTTACAACGATGAAGTCGTACTCCTGAGTGTTGATAGCACCCACCAACTTATCCTTAACCTCGTAAGCGCTCATCTCTGGCTTCAAGTCGTATGTAGCCACCTTTGGAGAAGGAACCAGGATACGGTCCTCACCCTCGTATGGTGTCTCACGACCACCATTGAAGAAGAATGTTACGTGAGCATACTTCTCTGTCTCTGCAGTGTGGAGCTGCTTCTTGCCCTGTGCGCTCAAGTACTCACCGAGGGTATTCATTACGTTCTCCTTAGGGAAGAGGATGTGAACGCCCTGGAAGCTTGCATCGTATGGAGTCATGCAGTAGTACTGCAAGTCCTTGATGGTGTGCATGCCTTCCTCTGGCATATCCTGCTGAGTCAATACCTGTGTCAACTCCTTGGCACGGTCGTTACGGTAGTTGATGAAGATAACAACATCACCCTCCTGGATAGTACCGTCAACCTTAGAGTTATTGATTGGCTTGATGAACTCGTCTGTTACGTCCTCATCGTAGCTCTCCTGCATAGCCTTCACCATATCGTCAGCCTGCTTACCCTTACCCTCAACGAGCAAGTCGTATGCTTCCTTCACACGGTTCCAGCGCTTGTCACGGTCCATAGCATAGAAACGACCCACGATGCTAGCAATGTGTGCACCGTTCTTATCGCAGCAAGCCTGAACCTCCTCGATGAAGCCCTTACCGCTCTTAGGGTCTGTATCACGGCCATCCATGAAGCAGTGAACGTATGTCTCCTTCAAACCATATTCCTTACCAATCTCAATCAACTTGAAGAGGTGATCCAAAGAAGAGTGAACACCACCGGTAGAAGTCAAGCCCATCAAGTGGAGTTTCTTACCAGTCTTCTGAGCATAGCTGTAAGCGTTGATGATCTCCTGATTCTTCAAGATGTCACCGCTCTCGCAAGCCTTGTTGATCTTAACGAGGTCCTGATATACCACACGACCAGCACCAATGTTGAGGTGACCTACCTCAGAGTTACCCATCTGACCGTTAGGAAGACCTACGTCCTCGCCACAAGTCTGGAGAGTAGAATGTGCTGAAACTGCTGTCAAATAATCGAGATAAGGAGTTGGAGTCTTGAAGATAACATCACCCTTATCATGCTTACCGATTCCCCATCCGTCGAGAATCATTAAAAGAGCTTTTTTTGCCATAATTACATAAAATAATTTAAATTCGAATTTCTGCCTGCAAAGTTACAACAAAATAGGTGAAGGACAAAATAAATTAAGATAAAAAAACTCCCACCTTTCTAAAAAGATGAGAGTTGATAACAAGATCAACAGGTTCGCAGGATATATCCCTTCTTGATGACAGCTTCGATACTTACCTTTTCATCCAGGTTCAATGCCCGGCGAAGATAGGTAATCTGCACGTTCAGGGCAAGGGAATTGGAGTATGAATCATCACCCCAGACTTCATTCAGTATGAAATCCCGCTCTACAAGCTGGTTCTGGTTCTCGGCAAGAAGCTTCAGAATTTCAGCTTGACGAGATGTGATGACTACTCTGGAATTACCACATTGCAGTTCATTCTGCGCATAGTAGAAAGCAATGGAACCGATAAAAACAGCAGATTCTTCACCTTTGCCGTCTTCTTTCGGTTGCTTCGACTCATAAATCATACTCTTCAGGAACTCATGGCGAATGCCATCAATGCGTTTCTGGAAGACTATGGTCTTAACCAGATAATACAGACATCCTATCAAGATGAAAAAGAGAAAGATGCTTCCTATCAATTGCCACATCATGGCTTTGAGCGTTCGAGTAATAGGAATGGGCACCTGAAAAGAAATACCTTGGCGAAACATTGGGTTCGTCTGATACTTCACCGTCACAACACGTGACCATCTGCCTTCGGCATCATATTTTGCATTCAGGAAGACGGTCTTGTAATCCAGATGGCGGAAAAAGGATATCTTCCCATATCCCTTATCATCCAGTAATCTTTGATAAGAAGCCAACGAGGGATGCTTACCTATATAAGCCAGATATCTGCTAATGATGAGATAAGCATCATCACCCGTAAGATCAGGATCATTCAAACGGACAAGAAAGCGGTGATTGTTCCAAAAAGAAAGCGTTGTACGGCTACACCCCTTCTTCATATCATATTCAGATTCTACCTTGAGCATAACCGTATCTCTTCTACCTTTCGTAGATGAATTTTCCTGTAACTTTTTTCTATTCTTCAAATCTTGCGCCAACACCTCATCACAATCCTTCTTGAATTGTTCTACCTGCTGGTCTAAGCTATATTGACATTGAAGATGGAGCCAATAAGCCTGCGTGCAGAACAACAAAACAATTGCTACTCCACATACCATCCATACTATTTTCAGCTTACTGTTACTGTTCATACTTTCCTGATCTTTTGAATTTTGACGGCAAAGTTACTGAAAAATCCGTAAACAAAGGCAAGAGTAATAAAATAATAATAGACGAAAAGATGCAAAAGTAATAACTCAGTAACAGAAATCATCGATTTCATCGGATGATCTCAGTACATTTGCATCACAAAAACGAATGAAACAGATAAAATAATGAATAATAGACGAAGATTATGAAAAAGGTATTATTAATAGCATGGCTTGCATTATATGCTTGCATGCTCCAAGCTCAAACAGTAAACCTGTTCGATGAATCAAGCATTGGCATGGGAGATTCCATTGATCAGGTAAAGTATCAGGTAGTATATGATGCCGAGTATATTTACGAAAAGAAATATACCAAGACCGACACCCTCATTGGCCGCATCGAAGAGAAAATGCTCTTGCAGATTGGCAACAAGTATTCCGCATTCTACAGTTATCCGATATTCCAAAGAGACTCTACCATCTCCGCAAATATGGCAAAAGGAATACCTGTCAATTTCTCCGGTAATGGCGGACAGATTAATTGGAAAGTATATAAGAACTATCCAGAACAGGGCAAGACCGCTTATCTCGATTTCTTTGCTGCTGACAGATATTTGTGCATTGAACCGATGGAACCGATAGACTGGCAACTCACAGACAGTATCGATTCCATCTGCGGTTACGAGTGCCACCAGGCTATTGCCAAGTTTAAGGGTAGAACATGGATTGCATGGTACACGGAAGACATCCCTATTGACAATGGTCCCTGGAAGCTGAGCGGACTGCCGGGATTGATACTCAAGGCTCACGACTCCGAGAACGATTATGGATTTACAGCTGTAGGACTCACAACAGGCAAAGGCTCCATACCTATCTATTATAAAGGTAAGACTTTCGAGCCTATCGACCGCAAATCATTGACCTCCATTTACAAGAAATACTATGCTGACCCTATCGGCTATCTGCTTCAAGATGCCAAGTATGCTGCAATTGTAAAGATCAAGGATGAAAAAGGAAATATCCTGAAGCATTCCAAGCGTGCTGAGCCATACAATCCGATTGAAAGATAATTAGCAGTTTACTTTTTTGCCAGACAAGCGTCTTAAAGACATCAGCAAGATAAGTGTCAAAGGTAAAATAGAAAAGAGAGAAAAAAGATGAAGAAAATAATAGTTCTTTTCACTATTCTGTTCGTGGCGTGCCATGCGTTTGCCCAAGAGAAGATTAGCGGTTATGTGGAAGATTCACTTACACACAACCGCCTGGCCAACGTATCAGTTACTCTGCTGCGCAATGGAAAGCCCTTGAAGTTTACACGCAGCAAGGAAGACGGAACTTTCCTGATTCCCATAGCACAAAAGCAAGCCAGCGATATGCTACAAGCTACCTATATGGGCTATAAAAAGCAAAAAACGGCGGTTTCATCGGGAAAAGAAACCATCATCAGTATGGCTTCAACAGCTTTTGTCTTGAAGGAAGTACAAGTAAAAGGCTCTCGCATCACAGGGCGGGATACCATATCTTTCGACCTCACACGCTTTGCCAACGAACGAGATAACTCACTGAAAGATGTACTGAAAAAGCTGCCAGGCGTGGATATAGAGAAGAATGGCCGTATCAACTACAATGGTAAGCCCATCAACCGATTCACCGTGGAAGGTCTCGACCTGACCGGTGGCAAATATAACCAACTAGAGGAGAACATCAAGGCAAAAGATGTGAAAAAGGCCGAAGTCATCGAGCATGACCAGCCTATCAAGGCGCTCCAAAGCAAGACCTTTACGGATAATGTAGCGATGAACATCGCCCTGAAGGATAGTGCCCGCGACAAACTGATGCCTACTCTCAAGCCTTACGTGCTCGCAGGGCATCCATCCCACGTAGGCGGAAGCATCAATATCATGCAAATTGGCAAGAAGAAACAGATGATGTATGATGCAGAATACGACAGAACAGGTAAAAATCTCGGCTATGCACTTAACCAACTTGCATCTTACAGCAATCGTCTGGCTCCTGCCTCCCTTCCATCATGGATATCAGTACCATCGCTTGACACTCCTATCGACGAAGAACGCCTGCGCTTCAACACCTCGCAAAAATATTCCATCAACCATATCAAGAAGAACAAGGCCGATGCAGAGACTCGCATAGAAGCCAACTATCTTCGTACGGTAACCCGACAAGAGCGAGAGAACATGAGTATCTACGACCTCGGCGGCGAAGCTCCCACAGTTACCACGGAGCACAACCACAAGACGATGATCAGCGATGCCTTCAATCTGCAATGGGAGAACAAGGTAAACAAGGCTGAGCATTATGGCAACGAGAGCATCAGCCTCAGCACAGCACAAAGCGACGGTTTGTCAAACATCAACGATACGCTTACCCAACGTGTCCGCATTCCAAAGCTCGACCTCTCGGCAAGTATCTACCGCCTCTTCGTCTTCAAGAAAAGTCAACTCTCCTGGCGTAGCACTGCCGACTATCACCATGGTGTGGCAGACCTCTACATTAACGACGAGCGCAATCGCATCCGCACCAACCTTTGGCATACTGCCCACGCCTTACAGTGGATGAGGAATCGCTTCCACTGGACACAGGAATATAAAATGAGTATCGACCTCAACAACATCTATGCGAAATATCAGAAAAGAAGCGATGAAATCGGCAAAAACAACGGATTCACCGAAAACAGTCACGATGAAATCGGCAAAAACACTCTTAACATCACAGGGAAGTTCACCCCTTACTGGCAATACAAGACCGAGACGTTCCGTATGTCGTTCTCTCCCGATTTCATCTGGGAACGCTTCACCTATCCACAGAAAACTCTACTTACCATATCACCCTACCTTTACTTATATAAGAAATTGGATTTCCGTAGAGAGTTGACTATCTACACAGGATACAGTACCGGAACAGGCAATGCCACCAACTACGCCATGAAACAATATCGTCAAAGTTATCGCTCTTGGTACACTTCGAGCGACATCATTCCGATAACTCGCTCTCTTTATGGCAAGTTAAATTACGACTACAAGCGCCCTATTAAGGAAATCTTCTTCAGCGCATCGGTCAATGCCAGCAAAAACTGGATGAACACGGCATCCGACCTACGCATCGTGGATGGCAAATACTATACCTCATTATATAAGCAGGACAGCAAGAGCAACAATCTAGGAGCATCACTCTACATATCGAAGGGCTTCTACGACTTTCATCTGAAGACCCGCCTGGAGGGCAGTTACAACTACAGCAAGGGGGAGCAATACAGCAGCGGCAAAGCCATCAGCTACACCGCGGACAACTATACTGTGAAGCCTAGCATCGACTTCTCGCCGTCCTGGTGTGCCTTTAGCTATGAGGGAGAATTATCTTTTTACAACTCGAAACGTCAAAAAATGGCGAAGTCATCGTTATTTAATTGGCGCCAAAGCATATCTGCCACCGCTACCATCAGCCATGTGGACCTCTCCTTCTCACTCGTACATTATCGCAATGAACTGCAAGAGGGCAGCCACCTCAACACCCTCCTTGGCGATGCATCGGCAGTATGGAGAATGAAAAAGCTCCGCCTTTCAGCAGAGCTTCGAAACCTTTTCAACAAGAAGAACTATATGGAAACCATCTATAGCGGCATCAGTACATTGACTGACAGCTATTATCTTCGCCACCGCGAACTGATGATTTCCGCCCAGTATTCCTTTTAAACAAGAACACCCGTCTCTTTTCAGAGATGGGAGTTCTTTACTTTTAAGGATAAGAGACAAGGTTATAAGGGATTTTGACTTTTTAGTTCATTTTTATTTGGAACATAACATTATTTTTTGTATCTTTGCAACTGATAATATCTTATTATTATCCCAACGATTATGCAAGAAACGAATAATATATTAGCAATATTAGATAACTACCTCCACGACAATCCTGATGAGATTGCAAAGGAGATGGCAAACGACTTCAGAAAACGAAGAATAGAGAAGAATCTGACACGTGAGCAAGTGGCAGACAAGTCAGGCGTTGCCGTCAGCAATATCACCAGATTCGAGCAAAAGGGCCTCATCTCCCTCAAAAATCTGATAGGTATCGCCATAGCTTTGGACTACACCTCAGAAATCAAGAACGTCTTCTCGCAACCCAAGTACTCCACCATGGAGGAGTTGCAACAGATAAAAAGAAACGCTAACAAGAAAAAGGCTTACAGACAATGAAACATATAGAATCTTTAGCCGTGAAATATCACCAGGAGAAAGTCGGCACACTGTCATTGAGTGCCGATGGAAAAGTATGCACATTCGAGTATGACAATCAGTGGTTGGCATCTGGCTTTAGTATATCTCCGTTGGAATTGCCACTGAAGCCTGGTCTTTTCATTGCCAAAGCCACCCCTTTCAACGGGAACTTTGGCATCTTCGAAGACAGCCTTCCCGATGGATATGGTAGATACCTATTGCATAAAGCCTTGCTAAAAGAGGGCATCAACGACTTTGAGCTATCTGCTCTCGACCGACTGAGCATCGTGGGCAATGGAGGTATGGGCGCATTGACCTACGAACCTATAACTTCTATCCAGACTGGACACGAGATTGAGGACTTTGACCTTTTACAAGCCAAAGCCTTGGAAGTATTGAAGGAGCAACAGGATAGTGACGCAGGATTGCTATTATATAATAGTGGTAATAGTGGCGGTTGTCGCCCGAAAGCCATTTTCACAAATGAGGATGGCCATTGGTTGGTCAAGTTTCGCCATACCTATGACCCACAAGATATGGGAAAGCAAGAGTATCATTATAATAAGATAGCCAAGCAATGTGGTATCCAAGTACCCGACTTCAAACTGGTAAACAACAAGTATTTTGCCTGCCGTCGCTTCGACATTTCTCCAACAGGCGAACGCATTCACGTAGCCACAGCCGGAGCCTTGCTCAACGTTTCCCTTTCCAACCCCATTCTCGATTATCTCAACCTTTTGGCGCTTACAGGTTATCTTACTCAGAGCCAGGAGGATGTGGAAGAGATGTTCCGCCGTATGGTTTTTAATTACATAATGGACAACAAGGACGACCACTGCAAGAACTTCTCTTTCTTGGTTCAGAAAGAGAGCGATGGCAAATGGCATTGGCATTTAGCCCCAGCCTACGACCTCACCCATTGCACCGAGGGATATAATGGTGAACACGCAACATCTGTAAATGGGAGTGGGCATCCGACCGTAGAGGATATGATTACCGTTGGCGTAAAGAATAAAATGAAGGAAAACAGATGCCGCAAAATCTATGAAGAGGTAAGCGAACAATGCTAGAATAAAAGCGAACTATCTGCGTGCGCTGTGTGGTCAATTCCTTACAACGGAATTACAATAAAAAAGCCTCTATCTCTTTTTCTGAGATAGAGGCGTTTCTGTTTAATCTATTTCATTTTGCACAAACCACGAATTATTTATTCTGCTTCAGATAGTTCAACTGAACATTAGGAGCGCAGGCATTGCTTGTCTTCTCGGTGTATTCAGATACCTTCAATGTAGCAGTACCCTTGATGTTCTCTACGTCACTACCTACCTTAAAGAGATAGTTACCTGCATCTACCTTCCACTGGCTGTTGGCCTCATCGAAGCTGGCAAGATCGCGCTTTTCGAGGGTCATCTTCAAAGTCTGGCTCTCACCTGGATTCAGCAACTTGGTCTTGCCGAAGGTCTTGAGTTCCTTGGCTGGCTTCTCGTAAGCGCCCTTTGGAGCGGTGACATAAACCTCAGCAACTTCCTTGCCGGCAACCTTACCGGTATTCTTGATGGTTACGCTAACCTCGATATTGTTGCCTTTAGCCTTGACAGATGGCTTGCCAAACTCGAAGGTAGTGTAGCTCAAACCATAACCGAAAGGATAAGCCACATTCTTCTTGAAGGTATCGAAGTAGCGATAACCTACATAGATATCCTCCTCGTGGTTGCTATAATCGTAACCCTTGATATTGCCCTTGCTCCAATCCAACAGATTCTTGTAGGTGTACATATCGTAATCCTTGGCGAAGTTGGCAGTAGATGGATGATCGGTAGCAGCGATAGGCCAGGTCATGGTCAACTTACCCGATGGATTCACCTTACCAGTCAGAATATCAGCTACAGAGTTGCCACCCTCGATACCTGGCTGCCAAGCTACGAGAATAGCATCCACACGGTCTCTCCAACTGGCTGTCTCCATCACAGAACCAGAGTTGATGATGACAATCACCTTCTTGCCCTTGGCATGGAAAGCATCAGATACACGGAAAATCATATCCTGCTCTATCTGGCTGAGGTTGAACTCACCATTGATCTGGCGATCCATACCCTCACCTGCCTGACGGCCGATGGTGATGATGGCAGCGTCTGCCTTTGGCTCCTCGCCAGCTACACAACGCTCAGTAATCTCGATTTCATCGAGCTTTGGCTGACCCTGATTCAGGAACCACATCATCGGATTCTTGTCTACCTTCAGCTTAGCCTTGGCATACTTTACATAATTCTGATAGATTTCTGTAAGCTGAGGAGTAGTTGCCACGCCGATGTTCTTCAAACCGGTAACCATATCCACAGAATAGCCTACATTAACGGCTCCACTGCCAAGACCACCCGACATGAAGTCGTAAGAGTTGACACCGAAGAGTGCCACGGTCTTCAAACCCTGGATAGGAAGAGCGGCATCATTCTTCAGGAGCACCATACCCTCGGTAGAACTCTGACGGGTGATAGCAGCATGAGCCTTCAAGTCTGGCGCACCACTATATTTATATCCCTTGAATCGAGGAGTCTTCACGATATATTCGAGCATACGGCGAACATTGCGGTCCACATCCTTGATATCCAGCTTGCCTTTCTTTACGGCATCAACAATATCCTGCACCTGTGCAGGATAACCCGGCATCATCAGGTCGTTGCCTGCCTCAACTTCCTGTTCCAGCGGAAGGTCGGCACGCTTACCAATCCAGTCAGTCTCCACGATTCCCTTATATCCCCAGTCGTTGCGGAGAATATCGGTAAGGAGACCCTTGTTGCCCTGGGCATAAACACCGTTTACCTTATTATAGGCAGACATGATAGTCCAAGGATTGCTCTTGCGAACCATCATCTCGAACCCCTTCAGATACAACTCACGGAGAGCACGCTGGCTCAATCGCTCATCCACCTTGGTACGGTCAGTTTCCTGGGAGTTCACGGCAAAGTGCTTGGCACTTACACCCACGCCCTGACTCTGCACACCTTGTACAAAGGCGGTTCCGATAAGACCTGTTACGATTGGGTCTTCTGAATAATACTCAAAGTTACGGCCACAGAGCGGATTGCGATGCAGGTTCATACCCGGTCCGAGCACAACGTCACAGCCATACTCCAGGGTTTCGTTACCGATAGCCTCACCCACCTTGCGCACCAGGTCGGTGTTCCAGGTAGAAGCCAGACAGGTTCCGATAGGGAAACCGGTGGCAAAGTAGCTACGGCTGTCACCTTCGCGATGAGCATCGATATGAACTCCGGCAGGACCATCACACTGAACGGTAGTAGGAATGCCGAGACGAGGAATGGCTACAGTAGTACCCGCAGCACCCGGCACGAACTTCTTCTGATGTCCGAGCATAGCACCGCTGCCCACGAATCCATCGTTACCACCGCCCACCAGCATCTGGGCTTTTTCTTCCAAGGTCATCGCCTTGATCACTTCGTCGATGTTATTGGCATTCAGTTTGGGTGCTGATTGCGCCATCATTGTAGTTGCCATCGCTCCAACCGCAACGGTAAGAGCCAATTTCTTGTAGTTCATCATTTTGTCGTTTATTTCGTTAGTTATTACTTTTCTGTTCTTTTAGTCGTGTCGTCAGTTCCATGCAGTCCCTGAGAATACTGCATTTCTTCAAAAACTTGCTGCAAATATAATAAAATAAGGTGGAAACGCCAAGCATTTCTACCTTTTTTTCTTGAATTCAACAAGATTATTCCCGGATTTAACAAAAGGTATAGGAAGAACATAACATACTATACATATCCCTAACCTAAGACTAGTCCTGATATTTAATCTGGAAGTAATCAAAAACAAAACATTCCTTCCATTTCAATCTTTCGCAAATTTCGTCAAAAAGAAGAACTGAGGAAAAAGATGTTATGGTAAAAGTGGTAGTCAACTTGATTAACAAAGACAATCAATAGAATTGCCATTAAAAAGCCGCACAACAGCTGTTTTACGCATGCACAACAGCTGAAAGACAAGCGCACAACAGCTGATGTGCGACCGCATATCAACTGTTGTGCGCTTCGAGATACTTACTGTTCCAACAACTTCTATTGTATCTCCGAACAACTTCAGTTACTTCTTTCAGATACTTATGACGCATTCTTCAAACGCCAATAACACTTGAGGAAAGGCATTCAAAGCATTGCGGAAGCTTATTCAAATCATTGTAGAAATCTACTTCGCTGTATCCTTTGAGCTTCGCTTATCACGGCGATAACTGCGATAATCATCCAGCGGAATCTCAATATCAGGTTCCACCAACTCGCCCTCACGTGGCAAGGCGAACTTCTGATACTTGATGTTCAAGCCACGCTCTATCCACATACTCTCATAATAGGTTTGGATAGAGAGAATCTTACGGGTTTCCTCATCGATACCCTCCTGATGATAGAGGTCCTCGGTGCGGAAGAGCACAGGCAGATGGTTGCCATCCACCATATAAGTGGTATAGGTGAAGAGGAAGTTGGAGTCCGTCTTCAGATGGATGATACCGCCATCCACGAGGAAGTGGCGATAACGGTTCATGAAGTATGTAGATGTAAGACGCTTGCGAGGATTCTTCATCTGCGGGTCAGAGAAGGTGAGCCAGATTTCCTGCACCTCATCCGCAGCAAAGAAACGGTCGATAATCTCGATGTTGGTACGGAGGAAAGCCACGTTCTTCTGTCCTTCCTCTATCGCCTTCTTGGCACCGGTCCACATTCGTGCGCCCTTGATATCCACACCGATGAAGTTCATTTCAGGATAGAGCTTGGCAAGTTCCACGGTATATTCACCCTTGCCGCATCCCAACTCCAGCACGATAGGATTATCATTGTGGAAATACATCTCACGCCACTTGCCCTTCATATCGAAAGGCACGTCATCTACAACACTATATGGATACTGGAACACGTTCTCGAAACGCTCCATATCCGCAAACTTTGCTAATTTTCCTTTGCTCATTGATTCTTTTTTTCTTCGTTTGGGTGCAAAGGTAAGCATTTAACGATAATTATACAAATCATATCATGGAATTTGTATAATATTAACGGAAAAAGTTTATTCCGCCTGAATACCGAAGTACTCGTTGAGTTCAGCGATGGCAGCGCCATCGGCATTAGGAAGATCCTTCACCAGCTTGCCTTTCTCCAGCAGGAGGATGCGGGAGGAGATGTCGGCAACGAAGTTGAGGTTGTGGCTGGAGATGATGACCGTGGTGCCCTGCTCCTTGCAGATGCGCTGAATCATGTGGGCGATAGTCATCTGAGAAGATGGGTCGAGATAGTTGAACGGCTCATCTAAAAGAAGAACCTTCGGATTAATAATCATCGCTCCGATGATACCAATCTTCTGGCGGTTGCCCTGAGAAAAATCGCGGAGATACTTCTTGGTTCCCATGATTTCATCGTGCATAAAGCCCTCAAACTGAGCCAATCGCTCCTGCAGGGTTTCATCGTCAATGTGATAAACATCAGCGATGAAATCGAAGTATTCCTCAGGGGTGAGGAAGTCGATGAGGAATCTGCCGTCGATGTAACTGCCGGTATATTCCTTCCAGGTTTCACTCTCGTTCACCTTCTGTCCATTGCTTTCCACGAAACCATCATCAGCCTGAATCAGGTCGAGAATCAGACGGAGCAAGGTGGTCTTGCCCGCACCATTATTACCTACGAGTCCTATCAACTCGCCCTTTGCAACACCCAGATTATCAATATCGAGTACGGTATTGCCATTATATATCTTCTTGAGATTCTGAATCTTGATCATATTACTTTGAACTTTGAATTTTGAACATTGAACTTTATGATTACCTTGAGTTTTGAACTTTATGATTAGTAAAGTTATTGAATTCTTCACTCTTCACTTAATTCTCCTAGCTTTCCATGAACTTCTCCATGCGCTTATACTTGTTCTTCTCGAAGATGGCAGCTATCTTGGCGATGAACCATTTGTGGATGGCGATGCTGAAGACTGCCAGCGTTACGCAGGTGATAAACCATGCCGTCTCACCGAAGAAATAATAGACAGCACAGACACCAGCCAGCGGGAAAAGAAAGGCGATGGCATAAAGATTAATCTTCAGATTAGCTCCCTGCATGCTGAACATGGAAGTCTGGAATATCTCCAAACGGGAAGAGAAGAGTGCCGTAGGCAGATTAAAGAGATTGATGAATACTGCCAGACAGAAACCGCTGATAAGCACCTGGATTCCGATTCCTGCCTGCAGGAAAAGGAACGGAAGAGTAAGCAACAAAGCGACAGCACTCACCACCATATAATAATAGAAGCAATTCTGCAGCGTCTGTTTAACCTTGACAGGTTTGGTCATCAAACCATGGAAGAAGTTTGCCTCAATGCCAAAGGTCCACTGCGACAACACCACCGATGGCAGCAGGATGGCACCCGCTACATAGAGGGTAGTCATAGCCACCTTGTCACCCACTTCCTGTCCCGCTTCTGCTGGTAGCAAGGCAAAGAGTTAGGCATCGAAAAGGAAGATGGCAGTAATCATAATCACCATCGTACGGACACGCTTTGCTCTCAATGTGCCGATATATTGCAGACTGAAGAGGTTGATATGGCTGAAACCACGGAACCTGGAAACCTTCTGCTTCTGCTCGTTATAAATCTTTTCGTGATAAAGATAGATGGTAAGTCCGGCGAATACCGCTCCGGCAAGGAAGAAGATACCCGTCCATCCCATCCATACCGGGAAGAAGGAAGCCACAAACATATACCCTATCAGCACGGCAAACATTCCCATCCATCCCAATATCAAGGGCCATTTCAGAATCCACTCTGTTGCCTTGCGGTAGCAGGTGATGTAGATGCCGTCAATATAAGAAAACGCCAGGAACAGAAAGAAGCTGGCAATAACCTGACCTACAGGCAGGAAATAGATAAATACCGGAAGCATAAGCACCGGAAGCACATAGTTCCAGAAGCTCACGAGATTGGTAGTGAGCAGGAACTTGTTCCAGATCTTCTCTGGCACAGGGCGCGACTTCACATAATCATCCATCGCCGTAATATCCCGCTTCATCACCATCTTCATGATGATGTCTGGAATCAGCATACCGACAACGATACCGGCTCCCAACAGGGCAGGCATGTCTTCGCCCCCAAGTTCTCCCCCATTCTCGGTGAAGCTGAGAAAGAAGCTCACACCCATCACCACATACAGGAAGATGATGTAGCACGCCACGAAGGCATCTCTCTTATGGAAGTTACGGCGCTGCTGCAACCACCAAAGCCTTAAAAGTAATCTCAACATAAATTATTCTTTTATGATTTACGGGCACAAAGGTAAACAAAAATATCCGAAATCTCCTACAAAATGATAGAAATAACTTAAAAATAACATTAGATGAAAAGCAAAAGAAAGCAGAAAGAGAAGAAAAGAAAGAATAGGAACATACGCAAAAACGGCATCTCCTCACGAAGATGCCGTTTCTTCCAAACTAACATTAACTTATATATCAACTATTTATCAAAACTATTATAAACCTAAAAGTCAACTAAAACGTATAATACTCTTATTCTGGCTGAACCGGCAAGATGTTATCATCCTCGTCATAGAAGAGAGGAGCCACCTTTACGCTGCGAAGCCAGGTTGTATCATTAGATGGCACACAGTCGTGATGGAACAGATACCACTGTCCCTTGTACTCACAGATACTGTGATGGGTTGTCCAACCTACTACCGGTTCCAGGATGACGCCCTTGTAAGTGAACGGACCATAAGGATTATCACCTACAGCATAGCAGAGATAATGAGTATCACCAGTAGAGTAGCTGAAGTAATACTTGCCCTTATACTTATGCATCCAGCTGGCCTCGAAGAAGCGATGTGGATCATCAGCTGGCAATACATTACCCTCTTCGTCAACGATGACAACAGGCTTTGGCATTTCAGCAAACTGCTGCACATCATCCGTCATCATGGCAACACGAGATGGTAACGGATTCTCCTTGCCCTCTGGAAGATGCTCATCCTTCAGTGCCTTGTTGTCCTTGTACCACTGAAGCTGACCGCCCCAGATACCACCGAAGTAGCAGTAAATCTTGCCATCATCATCCTTGAACACGCAAGGGTCGATGCTGTATGACTTGCGGATAGGGTCGGCATTCGGAACGAAAGGACCTTCTGGCTTATCAGCCACAGCCACACCGAGATGGAACACACCATTATAATCCTTGGCAGAGAAGATGAGATAGTACTTGCCATCCTTCTCTACTACATCGTTGTCCCACATCTGCTTCTCAGCCCATGGCACATCCTTCACGTCGAGAATCACACCATGATCGGTTACCTCACCTTCCATCACATCGTCCATAGAGAGAACATGATAGTCTTTCATCTGGAAGTGACCGCCATCATCGTCGAAACTTTCGCCGCTATCCCAGTCATGAGATGGGTAAACATACAGGCGACCGTTAAACACATTGGCAGATGGATCTGCCATATAATCCTTTGGGAACAAATATCTTGCTTTCATTGTTGTTTATTATTTTAAGAGATGTACAATATTATCTAAAGAGATTTTACTTAAAGAGATTGACGATTTCCTTCACCACTGGCTTCACATTGTTGTTACGATCGATGAGCAGTGGATAGTTGGTTCTGCCAGGGATAGGCCAGCCATTCAACCAAGAGTGACCATCGTTGACACCCCAGAAGGTAACACGACTGATGACATTCTTATGGCGCTCTACAATCTTAAAGAGATCGAGATAACGCTGGTTGAAGAGTTTCTGCGCCTTCTTGTCAAGTCCCTTCACGTATGGATTGTACTTTTTCTGAAGTTCAAACTTCTGGCTGATTTCCGCTCCGCCGAATCCTTCCGGATTAGGAAGCATGTTCATATCCAGCTCAGTCAGCATCACCTTCACGCCTTCACCAGCAAAAGCCTCGATGCTCTTCTCATACTCAGCATAGTCAGGATAATCAAAACCATTGTGGCTCTGCATACCTACCGCATCGATGCGGAGACCCTTCGCCTTCAAATCGCGAACCAGTTTGCAGATAGCCTCTCGCTTGGCTGGCTTCGAAGTAGAATAATCATTATAGTAGAGTTCTACGTTAGGATCAGCCTCATGCGCAAAGCGGAAAGCCAGTTCTATGAACTCCGGACCGATAATCTTATAATATAGAGACTTGCGGTAAGAGCCATCATCCTCGAATGCCTCGTTCACAACGTCCCAACCCTTTACTCTACCTTTATAATGAGTAACCACATTCATGATGTGATTATACATTCTGCCGATAAGCACTTCACGGCTTACGAGGTTTCCCTTATCATCGGTAAACATCCACTTAGGTGGCTGAGAGTGCCATACCAAACAATGACCTATCAAGGTCTTGCCGTTCTTCTCTGCCCAGTCAGCGAGTTTATCACCATCAGTAAAATCAAAGCGATTCACCTCTGGATGATTCTCCTCGCCCTTCATGCAGTTCTCTGCCACTACCTGATTAAACTGCTTCTTCACTACTTCCTCACCTGCAGGGTCTTGTCCATCAGGCAAATCGGTATTAACGGCAGCACCTACCAGGAAGTACTTACCCATAGCTTCCTGGAATGTTGGGATTTGAGCTGCTGAGTTCGTTTTTTGAGCGAAAGCTGTTGAAGCAAGCATCAGTCCCAGTGCCAGAGTTGTGATCTTTTTCATATCTTATATCTATTTTTCTCGTTAATAATTATAGTCTCTAGTTTTCTTTCTTGTGTCGAGCCTCAATCTTCTTGTTGATGTCGTCGATGACCTCATCGGTCAACTCATACTTAGAGATGATGAACATCGCCAAGCCCAGCAAGATGGCAGGAATCACACATACCAGCCAACGGATACCCTCCTGTGCCAGAGGAGTCTGCTGCTCCAAATCATTCATGAAGTAAGCACCGGCAGCATTACCTACAGACATCATGGCGAAGGCTGTAATGAAGAAGAGCGCCACGATACGGAGAGGACGGTTGTGGAAGAATTCTGTCCACAGGTCGCTCACCTTTACATTCTTGGTTTCCTTCTCATCCATTACCACACGTTCCTTGGTTTGGGTAAAGCAGAATACCAGAAGGGCGAAACCTACCAGGGCAAAAATCAGCATGGCAACAAACCAAGCATTACTATTGGTAGGAAGAGAGTTGCTCTCCTGAGCAGCTGCTGCCTGATAACCGGTCCATGCAAGAACTGCACCAGGAATAACACCACCCAGAGCCATACCTGCCTTATAGAAGATACCGGTCAGGGCATTGACGATGCCGGCAATACGCTTGCCGCTGGTGTATTCTGCAAAAGAGATAACCTCCGGAATCAGAGCCCACATATATCCTGTAGCTACGATTACGCCTGTTGATTTGATGAACTGAGCGATATAAACCAGCGTGATATGATCCTTTACAGGTCCCATCTTGCTGATGAAATAAAGCATCGTCATACCCACGATAGCCACAGTAAGGAATATGTAGAACATATTCTTCTTGCCAACCTTTTTCTTGATGGCAGGAACCAGTGGCATAAAGATGAAAGATGGCAAAGAGCCCAAACCCATGAAGAGCGCCATCTCAATAGGAAGATCCTTGGCTGCAGCGAGCATCGCTACCAGGATTGGAACACCTGCCGATACACAGAGTCCACCCACATTTGCCATGAACATACGTACAGAGGTAAGAATGGTTATTTCGTCTGTATCGCGAGTCAGCGAAGAGTTCAAGGCTCCGTAAGGCACATTGATCAATGTATAGAGCATAGACAAGCCTACGTATGTTACATAGGCATAGATAAGTTTGATGGTTTCTGTCTGTCCTTCCATACCATTCCAAAAACAGAGGATGGCAAGTACGGTGAGTGGCAAACCTGCCAGGACAAGATATGAACGATACTTACCCCAACGTGGATTATGCTTATCTACATAAGTTCCCACCAATGGGTCCCAGAGTACATCGACCAAGCGAACCACCAAGAACATGGTGGCAGCAACACCAGGATTAAGTCCATAGATGTCGGTGTAGAAGAACAACAGATACATGCAGATGGTCTGGTAGATGAGGTTTTGCGCCAAGTCTCCAGATCCGAATCCGATGCGTTGTAGCCAATTCAGTTTGTAGAATCCCTTAGATTCCTGTGTTACAGATGTCTGTTCCATATTTTATTCTGTCATTAAGTTTACACCTTATTATATATATAACATAAAAGATGCATATAATATATTTACTTCAATTTCTCTGCGGCAAACTTGCCCATTGCCTCATATCCCTTCGGATTGAGATGCAGCCAGTCGTCAGAATACTCAGCCTTCAGACGCTGAGGGTCTTTCGGATCGCGGGTCAGCTCATCGAAATCGATGACCTCGTCGAAGGCACCACTCTTTCTGATCCATTCGTTCACGGTCTGTCGCATCGCCTCGTGCCAGAAAGAATACCAGCCGTTTCCCTTGGTTGGGGTGATGGTTCCGCCATACACCTTGATTCCCTTTGCCTTGGCTTTCGCTATCAGCACCTTGTAGCAGGCAATCAGGGTATCTGTTACATGCTCATAATTTCCGCCGCAGCAACCGATATCGTTGGTTCCCTCGAAGATGATGAGTTTATCTACACCTGTCTGTCCCAGGATATCACGGTCGAAACGTTTCATGGCTGGTTCGCTCAATCCACCTTGCACCACGCAGTTGCCACCGATTCCAAGATTCAATACGCCGTATGGCTTCTCTGCATTCAGGGCATCCGAGAGAAAATCGGTCCAGCGGTTCTGATGGTTAGTAGTACTTCCACGGCCATCGGTAATAGAGTTTCCGAGGATAGCTACCACAGGGGTAGCCTTATCGGTCTTCACATCAATGGCAGAAAGATTGTACCAGTGGTCAGCCTCCTCGCCATCATCAAAACTCTTATCCATCGGTTTAGGAGTACGATGCAAACCGTTTACTATATAAGATGTGGTACGTGAACCACGATGGGATGTTGCATTCACTGGAGTCTGCTTGCCATAGTCGATGGTAATCGTGAGGCGCTGTCCACTCTTCAAGGCATATTTCAAATCATCAGAGAAGATAGCCTTGCCAGGAGCAATGGTTACATTCTTCTTGCCATTAAACTTGAGATACTTCACGGTCTTACCATTCACAAACCAGTTGCTGTCCTTATCGGTATCTGCTATATACACCGATTTGATTTCTACCGGCTCCTTACTCTGCTCGTTGCTGAGCTTCACTCTGAGTTCCTCTCCGCCAAAAGATACATGAACTATCTGTCGACAAGAACGGTTGCTCAAGCTTTCCTTAGGCATATCTCCTTTACCAGTCCATTCCACTGCAGTAGCCCAAGATCCTTTCCATACCTTCTGAGCAAAAGCTACAGAACCTGACGTAGCCAATACGAGCGCCAGCGATAAGATTTTGATTGCTTGTCTATTCATTGTTATTATGATGCTTTTAATGTTTCTATTGTTGTTGACGATGCAAATTTACTAATAAGTAATGAAATAACAGGTATTTAATAGTTACCATTACTTTTCTATTTGTTTCATACCTGCAAAAAGAGCGCAAAAAGATAAAGAAACAAAAAGAAATGAAACATTTTGTTGCATTAGAATTTGTTTCTTTCATTGTTTTTTGTTACTTTTGCAGCCGTAACAACCTATTTTAAACAAGCAACAAACTGAAACTTATGAAATATACGAAACATTGCCTCATGGCATTTATGGCTATCATCATTTCGCTCATGGTATGGGCAGACAGTGGTGAACTTTTCACATCGGGCAAACTGTCAAGTTCGCTCATCAACTGCATGGTGCAGGATAAATACGGATATATCTGGGTGGGAACCGAATATGGACTCAGCAAGTTTGACGGCTACCGCTTTACCAACTATCTGCACAACGAAGAAGACACAACCTCCATTACCGACAACATTATCTCCGACCTGCTGGTAGATAAGAAAGGTAATCTGTGGATAGGTTGTGCCAAGGGACTGATGCGCTATAATTATGAAACGAACGATTTCGCCCGTCTCCAGTTTCCTGATGGCAGAAAGCCACGTATCTATTCTATGGTAGAAAGTCACAATGGCGATATCCTGCTGGGTACAGCAGGATATGGTCTCTATTCTGTAAAAGACAGAAATACCAAGAAAGCAACAGACAACCTTTTCACTATCAGACAGGAAAGGCAATACGCTGAGCGCGATTCTGATGTATTCTTTACCCATATCTACGAAGATAAGCATCATTATCTCTGGCAGAGTAGCCACCTTTCTATCTTCACCCGTTTCATCAAGAAACAAGGCAAGGTGCAGCGCAAAGACTTCAAATCGCCATGCGGAGCACCTGTGGCTTTCATCCAACATCGTCCGCAGGCTATGCTCATCGTCTGCATGTATGGCATCGTCTATTATGATTACCGGACAGGCCGCATCGCTGATGCCGGCTACGACTTTGGCGGTTATCAGAATAATGTAACCATCAACAATGCTACCTTCGACCACGAAGGCAACTTCTATATCAGCACCTCTGAGCATGGTGTTCTCATGATCAGAAAGGGAAGCAACAGGGTAGAACAGTTGGAGAACAGCAACAGCAGTTTCAATCTGGCTACCGCCTTCGTCAACGATATCATCGAAGATAAGGACAACAATCTCTGGATAGGCTGTTACAAGAAAGGTCTGTACCTGATTAACCAGCGCCAGCAGGCTTTCAACAGCTGGAGCTTTTCGGCACAGAACTATATCATCGGCAGCAGCGTTTCATCTATTGCACAAGGCGAGAATGGTGAAACATGGTGTACGGTACAGAACAGTGGCGTATTCTGTTTTGATGCTTCAGGCAAGATTATCGCCCACCCTCAGTCACCTGCCGGTACTTGCATCATCTATAAAGACCGACGTGGCGATTACTGGATCAGCAATGGCAGCGCACTCTACAGCTACAACCCTCATACAGGTACATACCAGCAGAAACTCACCTTTACCAGTGCCGGCATCTACTGTATGACCGACGATGCACAGGGCAACCTTTACATTTCTATATACAGCAAAGGCTTATATATATATAATGTGGAAAGCGGCAAGGTTACCGTTCTGAACATGCAGCAAAGAGGCAACAGAGGATTCCTCTGCAACGACTGGGTACGAAGCATGGCGCTCGACCATACTGGTCATTTATGGATAGGAACCTCTAATGGAGTTTCCTGCCTCAATACCAGAACGCTCAGTTTCAAGGATTTCGGATGGCACAACATTCTGAAAGACAGACAGGCGAATGGTATCTGCGAAGGAAAGAACGGCGATATTATCATCGGTACGGAAGAAGGACTCTATCTGTTTGACAGAAAGAGCAATAAGATTTCAGACTTTCCTCATGCGGAAGCGTTGAAAGGCAAGCAGGTCTGCAGCATCATCAAAGACCAGAAGGGTGACTTGTGGATAAGTACAACCATGGGCATCTGGCAGTACGAACAGAAGAACAGACAGTTTATCGGGCACATCAACGGCAACGGACTTACTACCCGTGAGTACGTGCTGGGTTCTTCCATGCATACCGCCAGCGACCTTATCGCCTTCGGAACCAGTGATGGTATCACAACCTTCTATCCTAACGTTGTCAGAGCCAAGAAGATGGAATTGGGAGATGTACATCTCACCAACTTCATCATCGACGGAAAGCCAATCAACTGTATGGTCAAAGACTTCAGCATTCCTTACTCCCAGAATTCATTCACTCTGGAGTTCTCGCTGCTCAACTACAGGAACACCGATAATATCAGTTTCCAATACCGCATCAACGACGGCAAATGGAACAGCACCAATGAGGGAGCCAATGCCGTAGCATTCAACAAGTTGAAACCGGGCGACTATACGCTGGAGGTGAGAGCTACCAGCAATGGAAGATATTCCAAGAATCCTACCATCATCAACATCAAGGTATGCGATCCTTGGTATGCATCACCCGAGGCATATCTCCTCTATATCCTGATCATAGCAAGCGTCATCCTGTATGTCATCTACACATACGAGCGCCGTCGCAAGGCAGACCTGGAAGAGACCAAGATGCAGTTCCTCATCAATGCTACCCACGATATCCGCTCGCCGCTGACATTAATCATGGGGCCGCTCAACAAGCTGAAAACAAGATTAACAGATGCCGAAAGCAAACAGGATATCGATACCATCGACCGCAATGCCCAGCGCCTCTTGCTCCTGGTAAACCAGATACTTGATGAGCGAAAGATAGACAAGAACCAGATGCATCTCCATTGCCAGGAGACTCCGCTCAAGGAATTCCTGCATGGCATCGAATCGCTCTACCGCTTCAATGCACAGGAGCGCAACATCACCCTCTCGCTCAAAGAAGACGAAAGCCTCAGCAGCGATAAAGGCAAGCTGAAGGTTTGGATAGACCGCATCAACTTCGACAAGGTTATCTCCAACCTGCTCTCCAATGCCATGAAGTATACCTTTGATGGCGGCGAGATTACTGTTATCATAGGCAAAGACGAAAAGAATGCCATCATCAGGGTAGAAGATACAGGCATCGGACTGAAAGAAGAGAAGACCGACCGCCTCTTCGAACGTTTCTATCAGGGAAACAACAGCAGCGGACTCCATATCGAAGGAACCGGTATCGGACTCAACCTCTGTAAGGCGTTTGTAGAAATGCACGGAGGCAAGATTAAGGCCTACAACCGTACCGACGGCATCAAGGGTTCCTGCTTCGAAGTAAGCATTCCGCTGGGCAACAGCCATCTGCAGCCAGGCGAGATACTGGAAGAAGAAGACAAGAAAGAGCAGGAGATTACCAAAAAGAAAGTACAGGCCAACCGCAACTTCAATATCCTGATAGTTGACGATGACAACGAGATTGCCCAATACATCAAGACCGAACTGAGCGACTGGTACCGCTTTGAGCATGCCTGCAACGGCAAGGAAGGTTTGAAGATGCTGCTCACCGGCAAGTACGACCTCGTGATAAGCGATGTGATGATGCCGGAGATGGATGGAATCACCATGCTCAAGAACATCAAGAGTAACAGCAACATCAGCGATATCCCAGTCATCCTGCTCACCTCGAAGAGCGAGGTGGAACACCGGTTGGAGGGACTTCGCAGAGGAGCCGATGCTTTCCTGGCAAAGCCTTTCGACATGGAAGAGCTGCATATTCTTATCGACAACCTGGTGGATAATGTGCGACGCATCCGCGGCAAATACAGCGGAGCACAGGGCCAGAAGGCGAAGATTGAGCAGATTCAGGTAAAGGGCAACAACGATGCCCTGATGGAACGCGTGATGAAATATATCAATGCCCATCTTGCCGATCCCGACCTCAATGTAGAGAAACTTACCGAGGAGGTAGGTATCAGCCGTGCACAGCTCCACCGTAAGCTGAAGGAAATTGCTGGTGTTTCTGCCGGAGAATTTATCCGTAACCTCCGTCTGGAACAGGCGGCACGACTCATCGAAGAGGGACAGATCAATATCACGCAGGTAGCCTACTCTGTAGGTTTCAACAACCAGACCCATTTCTCTACCGTGTTCAAAAAACACTATGGCATGTCGCCTAGCGAGTATGCTGAAACAAAGAGAAATGAGAAATAAACAACAAATAGAAGAGAATAAGGTATTTTTTCGTATCTTTGCAGCAGAAACAATAATAATACAAACTAACGATCTGGAAAGATATGAAGAAATACCTCATTTTATTATTTACAGTACTTACATCACTCCATGTTTCTGCACAGAGTGATTGTTCACAGTTATGGCTCGGAAAGCAGTATGCTAACTCATGCCAAGTCATCTCACAGTTGCCTGATGATGCAACAGCCAAGATTGCCAAGCAGGAGTTAGAAAACAACTGGCGTGGCAAGAATGTTGAGCTCAAGATAGACAAGAGTCTCAACCTGGGCGAGGGCTATAACATCTATGCCCGTCCTGCACAGCAAGGCGACAACATTCAGTACGAAGCAACTATCACCGCCAGCAATCCTATCGGTTTGCTCTATGGTGCCTACGAGTTAATTCGACTTCAGAACACCGATGCCTACAACACAGGTAGCGGCAATCAGCAGAACTTCAGCAAAGCTATCGATGAGACCGAGAAACCACAAGTGGGTCTCCGCATTCTCAACCATTGGGATAATCTCGATGGCAGCATCGAACGTGGCTATGCCGGAAAGAGCATCTTCAAATGGGAAGAAATCAAACTCGGCAAAAACGGCAAAGGCGGCAGCATCAGCAAGAGTCTGCACGACCGTCTTATCACCTACGCCCGTGCCAACGCCTCTTTGGGTATCAACGGAAGCGTACTGAACAATGTAAACGCATCGCCAAAGATGATGACGGCTGAATATATTAATAAGGTGAAAGTCATCGCCAACATCCTGCGTCCTTATGGCATCCGGGTATACCTTAGCATCAACTTCGCTTCGCCTATGGCTTTAGGCTACACCAAGACTGCCGACCCACTGGATAAGAAGGTTCAGCAGTGGTGGAAGAAGAAGGCAAAAGAGATATATGCTACCATCCCTGACTTTGGCGGTTTCCTCGTAAAAGCCAATTCTGAAGGACAGCCAGGTCCTGGCGACTACCACCGCACACATGCCGATGGAGCCAACATGCTTGCCGATGCCGTCAAACCATACGGCGGCATCATCATGTGGCGAAGCTTTGTATATGGTGCTAACCATAAGGGAGAAGACCGTGTAAAACAGGCTGTCAGCGAATTCAAAGGTATGGATGGCAAGTTCCGTGACAACGTAATCCTACAGTCAAAGAATGGTCCGCTCGACTTCCAGCCACGTGAGCCATACGCTCCTATCTTCGACAACATCAAACAGACTCCTCAGATTGCAGAACTTCAGATTACCCAGGAATATCTTGGTCAGTCTAAGCACCTCACCTATCTCGCTCCTATGTGGAAGGAATTCTTTGGCTTTGTTAATCCAGACAGACTGGTTGGAATCTCAGGTGTAGCCAATATCGGTGATGATGCCAACTGGTGCGGTCATCCGTTCTCTCAGGCTAACTGGTATGCTTTCGGCAGATTGGCATGGAATCCTTCACTTACAGCTGAAGAGATTGCTCATGAATGGCTCGTACAGACCTACGAAAACCAGGACGAGAAGTTCACCAAACCTGTAGAGATGATGATGATGACTTCGCGCGAAGCTTGCGTCAACTATATGATGCCTTTGGGTTTGCACCACATCTTCAAGTTCGATCACCACTACGGTCCGGAGCCAGATGGTTTCATAGCAAGTTATCCTTTGGAATGGTGCCCGGTATACTACCATAAGGCTGATGCTCAGGGTGTAGGTTTCGATCGTTCATCCAAGGGCACAGATGCTGTCGGTCAGTATCCGGAACCATATCGCAGTCTGTATGATAACATCAAGACCTGTCCTGAAGAATATCTTCTCTGGTTCCACCATGTGCCTTGGACTTACAAGATGAAATCAGGCAGCACTCTCTGGCAGGAACTCTGCATGAAGTACAACATGGGTGTGGCGATGGTAGAAGTTTACCGCGATTTCTGGCATACCTCAGCCAAGCAGTATATGAAGGAGCATGAGCAGGAATGGCAACATACAGACTCTCTGCTCAATGTACAGTTGGAGAATGCAAAGGAATGGCGCAATACCTGTCTCAAGTATTTTCAAACCTTTTCTAAAATGAAGATTTATGAATAAGATTGTATTATCTTTTCTAGCATTATTATGCTGCATCAATATACAAGCTGGAGTGAAACTGCAGAAGCAAGGCTCTGCAACCCAGCTTGTTGTCAATGACAAGCCGATGCTTCTCCTGGCTGGTGAGTTGAGCAACTCAGCCGCAACGAGTCCTGCCGACATCAGGAAAGCATTGAAACAGATGAAGAATAGCGGAGTCAACTCTGTCTTCGTTCCTGCATATTGGGAATTTGTAGAACCTAATGAGGGCAAATATGATTTTGCACTCGTAGACAGCGTCATTACAACAGCCCGTAAGCATGACTTGAAAATTGTCTTCCTATGGTTTGGTGCCTGGAAGAACTCCATGAGCTGCTATGCTCCACTATGGGTAAAGGAAAACACCAAGCGTTTCCCTCGTTCGCTCACAGAGAACAGCAAGCCATTGGAGATATGCACTGCCTTCAGCGATAACCTGCTTCAAGCAGACAAGCGAGCATTCTGTGAACTGATGAAGCACATTAAAGCAGTAGACAGTCAGGAGAATACCGTTATCATGATGCAGGTAGAAAACGAAATCGGCATGCTCGAATCTGCCCGCGACCACTCTTCTCTTGCCGAAAAAGCTTACAGACAACCCGTTCCTGCTTCATTGCTCAAGGCACTCAAGCTCAAGAAGAAAGGTACATGGGCAGAAGTTTTCGGAACAGACCATTATGCTGACGAGAAATTCCAAGCATATTATTATGCCAAGTATGTAGAGCAGCTAGCCTCAGCAGGCAAAGCCATCTACAATATTCCGATGTATGTAAATGCAGCAATGAACAGCCGTGGCAGAAAACCAGGCGAATATCCTTCTGCCGGACCACTTGCCCATCTGATTGATATCTGGAAATGCGGTGCACCAAGTATCGATATTTTTGCACCAGATATCTATGATACCGGTTACAAGGGATGGGTAGAGAAATACAAGCGTGCCGACAATCCTTTCTTCACTCCAGAAGTGAAGTGCGATGCCAACAGTGGCATAAAGGCTTACTATACCTTCGGCGAAACAGATGCCATCAGTTTCAGCCCGTTTGCTCTCGATGAAGCTAACTACAAGGTGAAGAACAGTCTCAGGCGTTCATATAAGGTTATCGACCAACTCTCTCCTATCCTGCTTCAGCATCAGGGAAAGGGCAAAAACTGGGGATTACTCTTCGATCAGAAAGATAAAGAGCGAATCATCGAAGATGGAGATATCACCATGACTTGCCGCCACTTCTTCACGCTACCATGGGATCCTCGCGCTACAGATGGAAGTAAATGGCCTGAAGGCGGTGGCTTGATTGTGAAACTAGCCAAGAACGAATACATCATAGCAGGTAATGGAATCGTCGTAGTCTTCCAAAGCAAGACTGAAAAAGCGCAAGCTGAAGAAAAGAAACTTGGTGAGGACGGATTTGTTGATAATGGTGGAACCGAAACAAAGAAACAAACCGCTACTTTCAAAGGCAAGCGTATCGGTATCGGATATGTTGACCAGGTTGAAGTAGACAAAAACGGCAAATTACAGTTTATCCGTCGTGATAATGGCGATCAGGACCACCAGGGGCGCCATGCCCGCATCTCATGTGGAGACAATAAAATACTCCACATCAAGCTATACGAATACTAAAACGTCTATATATAATAAGGTATAAAGGGGATTTGCAGCTGCATATCCCCTTTTTTCTGCTCTAATATGTCTATTTTATTGCTCATGAAACATTTTAAAACACGCAAGATACAAATTTTAACTGTACTTTACGAAAAAGGACATATCTTTGCAGCAGAAAATCAATAAAAACGAAATTCGTATATAAACCAACGAACAAGTTTTAAACCAATTAAATCATAAAAAACCAATTAATCATGAAACATGCAGGTAATGCTTTAAAGTACCTGTCATTATTGTTTATGTTCGTTGCATTCCCATACCAGAATGCAGTGGCTCAAAACGGTAATGTAAAAGGTACAGTGGTCGCAGACGATGGTCCAATCATTGGCGCGACAGTTCGTGTGAAGGGGCAGCCAAATATGGCAACCGTTACCGACCTGGACGGTAACTTCACCCTGAAAGCCCCAAAAGGTGCAACTTTACAGATTTCTTATCTTGGCTATAAAGATAAGGAGGTGAAAGTTGGCAATGGTCCTATTGATGTAACTCTAGTAACCGACGCCCAGGCTCTTAGCGAGGTGGTGGTAGTAGGTTATGGTACAATGCGCAAGGCCGATTTGACCGGTGCGGTTACCCAGGTAGACAACAAAGCTTTTGAGAAATCAGTCACAACGAGTATCGACCAGGTTCTCCAGGGTCGTGCTGCCGGTGTGCAGATTCAAGCCAACACAGGTACTCCTGGTGGTAGTAGTACCATCCGCATCCGCGGTACGAACTCTCTGAATGCCACCTCCCAACCTATCTTCGTTATCGATGGCGTCATCATCGACTCAGATGGTTCTGACAATGGAAATTCCAACCCATTGGCAGGCATCAACCCTAGCGATATCCTGACTATGGATATTCTGAAGGATGCTTCGGCTACCGCTATCTATGGTTCACGCGCATCTAATGGTGTCATCATGATTACCACCAAGCGTGGTCAGAATGGTGAGGCTCAGATAACCTACGATGGTTATGTGGGTTGGCAGGCTATGCCTAAAAAACTTGACGTGATGAACTTGAAGCAGTATGCTGAGCACTACAATGCTATCTCTGATGCCAAGATCAAACCAGCATCCAGCACCTGGCTGCGCCCTGAACTTCTCGGCGATGGTACTGACTGGCAGGACGAACTGTTCAGTACAGCCTTCATGACCAACCACAGTCTTTCTCTTTCTGGTGGTAACGGCCGCACTACCTACGCTATTTCTGCCGGCTACCTCAACCAGGCTGGTATCGGTCTGAAGACAGGCTTCAAGCGCCAGACCTTGCGTGGTAACATAGATACCGAACTCAAGAAATGGCTCAAGGGCGGTATTTCTTTCTCACTCTCTGATTCAAAGCAGGAAATGGAGAAAAACTGGGACATCATCATGACCGCATTGAAGTCTCAGCCTTCTGTTGCCGTGCGCAATCCAAATGGTGGTTATGACGGACCAGACGACCAGTGGATGCCAGACAACGCAGTAGCTTTGGCAGAAATCAAGACAAATTATGCCAAGCGACTCAACTTCCGTATCAATACTTATCTGGAAGCAACTCTCCTGAAGGGACTTACCTTGAAGACTGAGCTTTCTACAGATTATAATCTCAACAAGACAAAGACATACCAGCCAGACTATAAGTTTGGCGTGCGCGAGAGTTCACAGCGCGATGGTGCCTGGTACAAGAACGATACCAAGTACTGGTCTTGGCGCAACATCCTGACCTATAACGGAACAATTGCCGAGAAACATAATATTAATATAATGGCTGGTCAGGAAATGAGCCAGAGCTATTGGGAGAACTTTGCTGCCAGCAACTCCGGTTATCTTTCAAACTCAGTAACCGACCTCATTGCCGGTGCAACAACAGGTGCCAACATCAACCTGACCCAAGGTAACCAAGACGGCTACAAGCTCTACTCTTACTTCGGCCGTGCACTCTATAATTATGCTGACCGCTATCTCCTGACAGCAACACTCCGTTGCGATGGCTCCAACAAGTTTGCCGAGGGTCACCGCTGGGGTTGGTTCCCATCAGCAGCCTTCGCATGGCGCGCCAGCCAGGAAAACTTCCTGAAGGACAACAAGGTTATCAACAACCTCAAGTTACGTTTGGGCTGGGGTGCTACCGGTAACCAGAACGTACAGCAGTGGGCCTATGCAGCCATGCTCAAGAACTATACCACTTCATGGGGTGTGGGCGTCATGAATGCCAACAATGCCAACCCGGAACTGAAGTGGGAGACCACCTACTCTACCAACGTAGGTTTCGACTTATCTCTCTTTAACAGCCGCATCGACATCGTGTTCGACTGGTACTACAAGAAGACCAACGACCTTCTGATGATGCTCGACCTGCCAGCCTTCATCGGTTCTGGTACAGGTTCCAAGTATGGTACTGCCTCCAACCCTTGGGGTAACGTAGGTAGTCTGGAGAACAAGGGTATCGAGTTCACCATCAACACCGCCAATATCGAGAACAAGAACTTCTCATGGCACTCTAACTTCGTATTCTCACTGAACCGTAATAAGGTGGTATCTCTTGATTCAGAGACAGGTAGTCTTCCTCAAACCGTACAGATCGGTTCTGAAACTGCTACCGTTACCAACACCAGGGTAGGTCAGCCTATCGGTCAGTTCTGGGGTTACAAGGTTATCGGCCGTTTCGACAAGCCAGAAGATTTCTGGTATAAGGATGCCAACGGCAACGTGAAGCAGGTTGCTCTGCCAGAAGGTGCCAAGATTGCTACAAGCCCTACAAGTGGTGGTGTATTCATCGGTGACTACATCTATGAGGATATCAATGGCGATGGTGTCATCGACAACAACGACCAGACCTTCATCGGCAACCCAGAGCCTAAGTTCACCTTCGGTTTCGGCAATACCTTCTCTTATAAGGGCTTCGACCTGAGCTTCCAGTTCAGCGGCTCTTACGGCAACAAGATTATGAACTATGGCAAGCGTTTCCTCAACATCACCGGTTCTACAAGCAACCAGTTGACTGAGGTGATGGACTATGCACGTCTGGCTAAGTATGATGAAAACGGTCCGGACGATTACCGCAACTACTACGTTGTTAACACCGGTTCCATCATGCCTCGTCTGTCAACAGAAAGTGGTGTAAACAAGAACAACCGTGTAAGCGATGCTTATGTAGAAGATGGTTCATACATTCGTCTCCAGAACATAGCCCTCAGCTACACCTTGCCTCGCAAGTGGCTCAGCCACACATTCCTGAACAACGTCAAGCTCTACTGCAACGTTCAGAATGTATTCACTATCACCAAGTATGATGGCTTCGACCCAGAAGTTGGTTCGATGCGCGGTAATGCTCTCCTCAACGGTGTAGACTACAGCCGCTATCCATCACCACGCATCTATACTTTCGGTGTAAATGTGCAGTTCTAAATCATCAACTTCTTAAAGTAACAAGAACATGAAAACAAACATATTAAAATATACATTGGCGCTGGCGGGAATGCTCTCATTCACGGGCTGTGCCAACGACTTTCTGGAGCAGAAGAATACCTACCAGATTTCGCAGGTTAACTTCTTCGACAACGATGAAGCCGTATCACAGGCAGTCATGCCGCTATATAGCTATGTTTGGTACGACTTCAATGATAAGTTCTATTATGGAATGGGCGATGGTCGTGCCAACAACATCACAGCTCAATACTCAGACTACCTTTACCCATATACAAACTTCACTGAGACTGGTCTTTCCATTGGTCTTACCGAAGCTTGGGGTTCACTCTATTCGGTTGTAGCTCAGGCAAACAATACCATCAACAACATAGCCAACCACTCGTCTTCCAACGTAAGCGAGACGGCTAAACTGCAGGGTATTGCTGAAGCCCGTTTTATGCGCGGTCTCGCCTACTGGTATATCAGTTCACTCTGGGGATGCGCTGTCATCTACAACGACACCCAGAGTCTGGTTAACAATTACGTAGTTAGTCCAAACCCTGGAATAGACGGCATTGAATATGCCATCCGCGATATGGAGTATGCAGCCGTTCATCTTCCAGCAGCCTCTCCTGCTACAGGCCGCATCAACAAGTATGCTGCTTATGCCATGCTGAGCCGCTTCTATCTCTCAATGGCAGGTTTAACCACCAGCGGCCGTTACGACGGAACCAATGCGGCTACAGATAAAAACCGCGGAACCCGCAACGAATATTATCTCGATGCTGCCAAGAAGGCTGCCGCCATTGTTATTGAGCAGGGACCTTACCAGCTGGCTGATACCTATGCAGAACTGTTTGCTGCCTCTACCTTTAATAATAATAGTGAGAGCATCTTCCAGTTGCAGTTCCAGGCAGGTGCAGAAGGAGGTCTTGCCCAATCAATGACCCGCTTCCTGGCATGGAGCACACAGGTTAACCAGGGCAACTCTTGGGGTGGTTCTACATTCTGCTCTTACGATCTCTGGGAAGAGTTCAAGGAGTATGAAGACCCTACCCTCGGCACAAAGGTAGATGATGCCATCCGCCGTCACAACTGCGTGGCTTCTTATGGCGAAACTTACCCTGAATTATCTGCCAATCCAGAGAAACCATACGTATATGGTGAGACCGAGAACGCAGGTTCACAAGGTGCCAACATCAAGAAGTATGTCATCGGTACCAATGCTGTAAACGGATTTGCGATGAACAACAACTCGGGTATCAATACTTACATGATGCGTCTGGCTGAGGTTTACCTCAACTATGCCGAAGCAGTATTGGGTAATAACGCAACGACTACCGATGCTACGGCACTCAAGTATTTCAACGAGCTACGCACCCGTGCAGGTGTTCCTACCAAGAACAGCCTTTCCTTCGAAGACATCCGTCACGAATTCCGTCTGGAAACAGCATTCGAAGGCTTGTACTGGTACTTCATCGTCCGCCGCGGCTACTATCAGCAGCAGGAAATGGTGAACTATGTCAATCACCAGTACCGCAATGCCAGCTACTTCAAGTCATCTACTCACGAATATGTTCTGAGCGAGGATTATACTGCACCTGGTCCTAGCGTAGCTACGGCAACAGCCAAGAATCTGACTTTGCCTATCGCTGATACCGACCAGACCAAGAATCCTCTCCTCAAGCCAGACGGTAACGGCAACATAGCTACCGTAGCTTACCAGTTTGGCAACCGTGAGGTAGAAGACACCGATTTGTTTAAATAACAGGCACAACCTGTATCATTCATCTTTAATAAATAAAGAATTATGAAAACAATTAAATATCTCTGGACATTGTGCCTCGCATTGGCTGCATTCACCCTTACAGCATGCAGCGATGACGACAACGGCGGAAGCTCGGCTGCAATGCAGATTAACCAGATATACCTGGAGAATGTGGACGACGAGGTAAATCAGGATCGTCCGGTGGAGTTTGCCCGTCTGGGACAGTTGCTCCGAATTGAAGGTTCCGGCTTCAGCGGCTTGAAGAAAATCTATGTCAACGGTTACGAAACTTACTTCAACAACGCCCTGATGACCGATAATAATGTATGGGTTACGCTGAATGCCGCTACTCCGATAGACAAGGCAGATGCTGACGTTCGCAATACCATCGTATTCTATAAGAACGACAACAACAAGCTGGTTTACGAATTTACCATTCGTGCAGCTGCACCTGCTGTTACAAGTGTAGACAACACCTTGCCTAAGGCTGGCGAAACGGTAACCGTTTATGGAGCCAACCTGCAGGAAACTACCAAGATTACACTTCCTGATGGTACAGAAATTTCTGATGGCATCCGCAATGATGCCGACGGCAAATGGTACAGCTTTACCGTTCCAAGTTCTGCCGACCTCACCAAGTCGGGTTCCATCACCAGCGAAGGTGCCAATGGTACAGCCAAGTCACCAACCTATTTCAACGACTTCGGCAACTTCATTACCGATTTCGATGGAAATGGCGAACTGGGTTCATGGAGTGCTACTTACGGAACGGATGACCTGGTAGACGATCCTCTGAACAGCGGCCGTGGCAAGGTAGCATTGCTCGCTCCACAGTCTCTGCTCGATGCAGGCGGTCTGGATGCAGGCGGTAATGGTAAATACTGGGCAACAGCAGGCAACGATAATGCAAACGACGACTGGAGCCGCATGTACACCACCATCCCTGCCGAGACAAGTGCTTCCGACCTGGCTATCCAGTTCGACATCTATTGTCCGGAGCCATGGGATCTCACTGGTCAGCTCGAAATCTCTCTGCAGAACAACCAGAACGGCTATGGTTGGGGGTCAGCTCCTACAAAGTACAGCGCAGAGTACACCAACACAGCTACCGTATGGGTTCCTTGGCTGAACACAGAGGATGGTTCTCATACAGCCTGGAGCACAGGCGAACGCTGGCAGACCATCACCATTCCGATGACTGCTTTTGGCAATTACGACCCGGAGAAGGCTCCAGACGTAACCTTCCAGAAGATTGTAGAAGACAGAAACGGAGGTTCATACAGGAACTTCGTCCTGTTCCTCGCCAACAGCGACCTGGAATTCTCTGACGACATCAAGTACAAGGCAAGTACCTTCAACCTGAAGATTTATGTAGACAACTTCCGCATTGTCAGCACCAAGTCTATCACGGTAAAGGACTTCAATGATGACGAAACAGCAACAGAATAATAACCCTTAAATGAAAATCATGATGAAAATCAATAAGATAATGATACCAGTAGTAGCATCAGCGATGCTACTCACTGGTTGCGACGACCAGATCATGCAGTGGGGTAAGCCAGCCAATCATGCTGACGTTACCAAGGCAGAGATTCCTATCGCCGTAAAGGAAGTCATCGCCAACTACGATAATATCAAGGACTATGCCCAGCAGTACACACCGAACATGAAGATAGGTATCGGTATGGGTGCTGACTTATATGCGAACAACGAGAATGGCGAAGGCGATCTGGCAAATGCCAACTATCAGGTATTTACACCAGGCAATGCGATGAAGAATGATGCCATTATGGGCAACAGCGGTTCTCTGAACTTCGCTACCGTAGACAAACTGCTTTCAGCATTGAATGGCAACATGCAACTCTACGGGCATAACTTCTTCTGGCACACCCAGCAGAACCAGACTTATCTGAAATCGCTCATCGCCCCTACCCTGGTGGTAGAAAGTGATGGAGATATTGCCAACGTTCTCTCAGGCGATGCATCCGACTTCAATGGTGGAAGCACTGGCGGTTGGGGCTCATGGGGCAGCAACAAGGAAAGTGCTGAAGTTGTATCAGGAGCCGGACAGGATGGGTCAGCAGCCCTCGTTCTGAAGAACAAGGGTGACGGCAATGCATGGGAAGCCCAGTGTGCCTATACATTCAATGATTATCTGGAGATGAACAAGACATACGTCATCAAGTTCAAGGCGAAGTCTACTTCTCCTGCCGGTGAATTGCAATTCCAGTATCAGAATGGAACCACATACAGTTCTCAGGGCGGATATAATACTTTCAACGTAGGTACCGACTGGCAAACCTTCCAGTATGAGTTCACCATTGACAAATATGACGATGTGAACCGCATCATCCTCAACTTCGGTAAGATAGGCGCTACCTATACCATCGACGATATCCAGTTTGGTTTAAAGCAGGAAGACCCGATGAACAATGTACTTGCAGGTGATGCATCAGACTTCGAAGGTGGAACCACAGGCAATTGGGGCTCTTGGGGTAGCAACAAGGAAAGTGCCGAAGTAGAAGAAGGCGTAGGCTATAACAACAGCAAGGCTCTTGCCTTGAAGAACAAGGGCGACGGCAATGCATGGGAAGCCCAGTGTGCCTATACCTTCGACGATGCGCTGCAGGAAGGCAAGAAGTATATCATCCAGTTCTATGCCAAGTCTACTTCTTCTGCAGGTGAATTGCAGTTCCAGTATCAAAATGGAACTACATACGCTTCTCAGGGCGGTTACAATACCTTTAGCGTTGGTACCGATTGGGTGAAATGCGAATTCACCTTTACCCCTGCTTACGATGATGCCAACCGCATCATCCTCAACTTCGGCAAGGTAGGTGCTACCTATTATATAGATAACATCAAGTTCGGTCTTGCCAAGGATCAGAGTACCGCAACAAGAGGCATCCAGTATGTTCTGGCTAGAAACGAAAAGGCAAGAAAGGCCACCCGTGCCGGCAGCAAGATGTACTACGTACTGAAGACTCCTGCCGAGAAGCAGGCTGCCCTCGAAGGTGCAATGGATGCATGGGTAAGCGGCGTAGCTAATCACTTGAAGGAAAAGAACGTGGTGCCTTTCGGCTACGATGTCATCAACGAACCTATCGCCGACGGCAGCTATGGTCGCCGTGGATATGATGGTGTATTCGGAATGGAAGGCGACAGCGAACCTACCGAGTCAGAAGCAGATGGTCTGAGCCTCAACTGGGAATCAGGTCACTGGTATTGGGGCTATTACGTAAAGGATTACCCTGTCAAGGCATTCCAGCTGGCACGCAAGTATCTGCCTGCAGATACCAAGCTCTTCGTCAACGACTACAACCTGGAGACCTCTCCTAAGAAGCTCGAGGCGCTCATCAAGTTCGCAAAGGAAATAGATGAGAAGAACGGCTCTCCTATTGTAGATGGTATCGGTACTCAGATGCACGTCACCCTGAATTGCAGCGACGATGCAGAGAAGAACGCAGCCAGCATTGCGGAGCTGAAGGCAAAGGTAGATGCCATGTTCCAGACGATGGCAGCCACAGGCAAGCTGGTTCGTGTAACCGAGCTCGACCTTTCTCTCGGCACCGGCACTCCATCCAGCAACCAGTACAAGGCACAGAGCGATGCCTACCGCATGATTGTGGAGAGCTACAAGGCAAATGTGCCAGAGGCTCAGCAGAGCGGTATCACCATCTGGAGTTTGTCAGACAACGAGGCAGAACACGAATACTGGCTCAAGGACCAGGTGCCTAACCTCTTCGACAAGGACTACAAGCGCAAGTGGGCTTACAAGGGCTTCTGCGATGGTATCGCCGGCGAAGATCTCGGTCTGAAGTATGGTGGTGAAGAATACAAAGCTTTCTATGAGAAGAACAATGTTTCTTCTACCGTAGACAAGTAATTAAAGAGAAAATTCATGAAAATCTGTCGTAATCTCACTTTTTTATCGAGATTACGACAGATTTCTCGTTTAAAAGTTGTCGTAATCTTGCTTTTTTTCTGAGATTACGACAGTATTCTCGATTTAAGCCCCTAAAACTCCTTAGGAAAATGTGATGATTTAACAGAAAAGTCCTTAGGAAAATGTGATAAATATACTTAAAAGTCCTTAGGAAAATGTGATTTTTCTTGCATAATTCGCTGTTTATTAGCATCTTTGCCAAAACATGATTTTTAGCGTATGGAAAGACTACTTATATCCCAATTGTTAAAATGGAAAGACAGTCACGGAAGGAAGCCACTCATACTGGAAGGTGCAAGACAAGTTGGTTCGCACCAGTCTCTTGCCATACGAGAGAAACAACAGTTCAAAAACCATCAACATCCCCCTCTATATGCTCTTTGTTCTAGACAAAGAATTAAAGGCAGAAAGTTAGTATTTCAGCGAAAGCGGCAGTTTTTGACAAAACTGCCGCTTTCTCTTGTTTTTCATAAGCAAAAGTGTATAAAAACCGCATATTTATAATAAAATGTCGGGGAAAGTGCAACTTTTCTAGAAAAAAGTTTGGTGATTTCCTAAAAAATGCTTATTTTTGCAGCCGATTAAAAATATTATTAAAATTTAGTGAAGTTTGAGATACTTCCCTATATAATAAGGTATGGCAACATACCCACCCCCACCAGTTCGGGATAAGAGTTGGAGACAAGAAATGAGCCCCCACGCCCAATAAAAGTTGGGAGGATATGTAGTGAGAAAGAAATATAAAACATTATATATTTATTAATTAATTAAACGAGAGAGATTTATGGAAAAAAGACTCATGACGTTTATTGCCTGCCTCTTCCTTAGTTTAGGAATGGCGTTGGCGCAAACTCAAGTTTCCGGTAAAGTAACCTCTGCAGAGGATGGTGAACCAATCATTGGTGCATCTGTCAAAGTGGTAGGCACCAATACTGGTACGGTTACCGACATTGATGGTAACTTCTCTTTGGTTCTTCCTAACGGAAAGAACTCTGTAAAAGTGTCTTACATTGGTATGCAAGACAAAACCGTTGTCCTCAAAGCAGGCAACAACAAAATCGTTTTAGCTTCAGATTCAAAAAGCCTTGATGAGGTCGTAGTTACAGCTATGGGTATCACCCGTCAGAGCAAGGCCTTGGGTTACTCGGCTTCTGTTGTCGGTGGTGAGAAACTTTCTGAGTCACGCACAGGCGACATCATGTCTGGTATCGCAGGTAAGGTGGCTGGTGTACAGATTTCAGCTTCTTCTTCTGACCCAGGTGCTTCTAATTCCGTTGTTATTCGTGGTGTCAGCTCTTTGTCTGGCAACAACCAGCCTCTTTATGTTGTAGATGGTGTGCCATTGTCAAACAGTTCAACAAGTAGTGAGACTTCTATGGTAGCAAGTGCTAACAGCTTGAATGAAAGCTACGACTTCGGTAATGGAGCCAATGCTGTCAACCCAGACGACGTTGAGAGCATGACCATCTTGAAGGGTGCCGCTGCTACAGCTCTCTATGGTAGCCGTGCTGCCAATGGTGTCATCCTGATTACCACCAAGAGTGGTAAGAAACAAAGCAAGGGAGTTGGTATTGAGTATAACGGCGGTTTGCAACTTGAGTCTGTTCTCCGTTTGCCTCAGATGCAGAACCAGTTCGGTATGGGTTGGTATGGTAACAAGACCGACCTGGAAAACGGTTCTTGGGGTCCTGAGTTTGATGGTTCTTCTTTGCGATATGGTAATATTTACGATAACTCTCAGCAATATAAGACTTATCGTGCCATCAAGGACAACGTGAAGGACTTCTTCGATACAGGTATTCGCTATAACAACAGTGTATCTTTCAATGGTGCAACAGATGTAAGCAACTTCTTCTTGAGTCTGTCACAGATTCACGATGATGGTATCATCCCAACAGACGCAGATAGCTACAACAAGTATACATTCTCAGGTCGTGCTAGTCACAAGATCAAGAACGTAACTTTGAGCATGTCTGCCAACTATGCTTACCAAAAGAATAATTTCGTAAGCACCGGTCAGCAGGCTGGTTCTATGTACAACTGTATCATGCAGACTCCTCGCGACATCAGCATAGCTGAGCTTAAGGATTTGAACAATCCATTCAATACTCCAGGTTATTACTATACTCCATATGGTGTAACCAACCCATACTACCTTTTGAACAACAATAAAAATCAGTATGAGCAGGAGCGTTTCTATGGCAAGTTGCAGTTGGATTGGGACATCATCAAGGACTTGAAGTTCTCTGGTCGTTTCGGTTTGGATACTACAACAGGTCATCACGATGAAGGTCAGCCAAATATGTCTAAACTCTATCAGGGCACTCCAAACTGGGCAGATGCGTTGTCTGCTTTGACAGGTAAGGCAAGCCAGCAGACAGAACGTACTCGTGAAATCGACTTGAATGCAATGTTGAGCTATAGTCATAATTTCATGGATAAACTGGACGTAAATGCAGTAGCTGGTCTTAATGGTAATGAGCGTAGATACAACTATTTCTATGCAGAGGTCACCAACCTGACTATCCCTACATTCTATAATTTGAACAACTCTTCAGAGAAGCCGACAGTAGATCAGTACAAGCAGCTTCGTCGCTTGATGGGTGCATACGGTCAGATTGATCTTGGCTGGGACAACTGGGCATACTTGACAATGACTGCTCGTAACGACTGGTCATCTACCCTACCTAAGGGCAATCGTTCTTTCTTCTATCCAGGTGTTACCGGTAGTGTTATCTTCTCTCAGTTCTTAACACCAGAGATGCAGAAGATTATCACCTTTGGTAAAGTACGCGCAGCTTGGGGTAAGACAGGTAATGATGCAAATGTATACATGACCTCTTCTGTATTTGCACAAGGAGGAGCAAACACATCAGGTTGGGGTACTAGCCAGTTCCCATTCACAAATGGTAACTATAATGCATATTCTGTAGGTAACGTATTGGGTAGCCCTACTTTGAGTCCAGAGATGACAACAGAGTTTGAGCTCGGTTTGAACATGGCATTCCTTCAGAATCGCTTGTCATTCGATGTATCTTACTACAATAGAGTATCTGACAAGCAGATATTCTCTCTGGCTATGGATCCTGCTTCTGGTTATACCGCACAGAACACCAACCTCGGTAAGATTCGTAACCGTGGTGTCGAGGCTTTGATCAGCGGCACACCAATTAAGACAAAGGATTTCAAATGGGATATTTCCCTCAACTGGACATTGAACCGCAGCAAGGTAATTTCTCTTCCAGAAGAACTCGGTGGAGAGTCTGTAATCTATGGCTTGAGTGGCGGCACAGGTCTCTATGCCATCGTTGGCGAGGAGCTTGGTGTGTTCAAGGCTTACACTTCACAGCGTGATGCCGAAGGTCACATTATCGTAGACCCTAAGACCGGTCTTCCTCTTAAGACTACAGAGCAGCAGATTGTTGGTAGCATGAACAGCAAGTATCAGATGGGTATTTCCAATACCTTCTCTTACAAGGGCGTAAGTTTGTCATTCGATTTCGATATTCGTAAGGGCGGTGTGATGTATTCTCGTACCAAGAGCGTCAACTATTTCGTTGGTAACGCTATTCAGACTGCTTACAACAGCCGTCATCCATTCATCGTTCCGAACTCTGTAGTTCAGACAGGCACAGATGCCAACGGCGCTCCTGTATATGGCGAGAACACAACAGCATTGAATGCAACCAACCTTTATAACTACTGGAACAATGGTGCAGACAATTACGATGCCGATTTCTTGGTTGACAAGAGCTATGTAAAACTTCGTTCCGTAGTACTTTCTTGGGATCTTCCTAAGGCTTGGCTTGCCAAGACATTCTTGACAGGTGTGAAGGTTTCTGTCTTTGGAAACAACTTGTTCCTCTGGACACCTTCTAGCAATACTTTCATCGACCCAGAGTCAACCTCTTTCGGTAACGACTTGTCTGGTAACTATGGTGAGTATTCTGCCAACCCAAGTTCTAGAAAGATTGGTTTCAATGTTTCAGTTAAATTCTAATAAGAAAGCTAATTATGAAGAAAATATTAGTATATAGCGCAGCTTGCCTCTTGGCGCTTTCGAGCTGCGACATGGATATCAATGACAACCCAAACTATCCAAACAATGGTGACGTGACACCAACATTGGTTTTCCCTTCTGTGGAAAATGCCTTGGCAGCAGTGCCTGGTGATGCTATGTTCACAAATGCTGGTTTCTTTGCCCAGTATTTCGAGCAGCGCCCTGAGGCTAACCAGTATAACGATGAGGCTGAGCTTCATTTCGACGAGTCTTCATCATTGTTCGACCGTTGTTATCGCACCATCTATGCAGGTGCCATGATGGATATCAAAGATGTAGAGAGCAAGACAAATAACAAGGCAGACCTGTTCGCTTGCAAAGTGATGACAGCCTTGGGCATGCAATACATGGTAGATGCATGTAGCGATGCTCCTTATACCGAAATGTGCCAAGGCAACGCCAATCCTACTCCAAAGTGGGACGATGGTAAGACTGTCTATACTTCGGTTTTAGCTGCCATGGATGAGGCTGAGGCTGCTATTCCTGAGGGGACAACAACCCTTTCTGTAACAGACCCTATGTTCAATGGTTCTTTGGATGCATGGAAGCGTTTTGCTAATGGTCTTCGTCTGCGTATGTACATGCGTTTGATAGATGGTGGTGTGGATGTAGATTCTTATACTGCCAAGGCTAAGGCATTGGTGGCAGAGAACTTGTTACCAAATAAAGATTGCACATTCAATGTATATAGTAATGCAGAGGGGCAGTGGAACCCATGGTATGCAGCCATTCGCGGTTTAAAGACCAATAATTTCTGCGCAGCTTACCCTATTGTTTCATATTACAACTTGACCAACGACCCTCGCTTGTCAACTACAATGGAGGCTAATAAAGCCGCAGGAAAGTATGTTGGCCAGATTCCTGGTGCTAAGACTCTCTACAAGGAGTGGACTGGCAAGGACTGGAAGAACAAGGAAGTAAGCGAAATTAAATATGGAGCGATTGCTGCAATGCCTATCTACATCATGCAGCAGTCAGAGGCTGAGTTCTTGAAGGCAGAGGTTGAACTTCGCTTCAACAACAATGCAGCTGCAGCTAAGGTGGATTATGAGAATGCTGTTCGTGCAGATCTCGTTTCTCGCGGAATCGACGACAGTGCTGTGAGTACTTTCTTGTCTGGTGCTAAAGTAAACTTTGACACTCAGGCTACAACTGCTGACAAGCTCAAACTCATCTATATGCAGAAGTGGGCTTCCTTCTTTATGCGCAATCATATGGAGGCATGGTCTGAGCAGCGTCGTACAGACGTTCCTGCACTTTCCACTGCTACTGCCAAGGAAGTATTTGAGGGTTCTACTAAGTACATAGCAGGTGATATGATCAATCCAGGTCTTAACTATTATGGCAACAATAATCTCTGCAAGCGTATGCCTTACCCAGAGAATGCCCGCAAGTACAACAAGAATACACCTGCTGTCAAGACTTTGGCAGACCCAGTATTCTGGGATGTAAAATAATTCACTATACAAAAGAATAGTGAGATTCATTAATTCACAAAAGACAAGAAGAATATGAAAAAGATATTATTTTATACCTTGATGCTCTGCCTCTCATCATTTGCACTGACATCTTGTAATGATGACAATGATGAACTGACAGATGCTAAGGTTACATACTATCCTACTTTGGAAATCCAAGGTGCTAAATTTGTGGAAGTTCCTATTGGTACAACATATACTGAGCTGGGATGTAAGGGTGTTTTGCGTGGTGAAGACTGCACCTCTGGTATTGTAACATCAGGAACTGTTGATGTCAATACTCCTGGTTTATACAATATCAATTATACATATACCAATGAGCAGGGCTATAAGACATCAACACAAAGAACTGTAGCTGTTTGTGACCCAAGTATTACAACTGATATTTCTGGCACTTATAAAACTACAGCAGATACTTATGTAAATCTCGTAGGCATAAAAAACAATTATCCTATTGCAAATAATACAATAAAGATAACAAAAAAAGCTTCAGGTATTTTTTATATAAGCGACTTTATGGGTGGTCTATGGAACCAAACATTTGGTAATGGTACAGCTTGTGATATGAGTGGATATATTCAGTTGTTAGCAGACAATAGTATTGTTATGCTATCTAGTTATTGTTCTGCTTTTGACAATGGAGCTGACGAAATTACCAATGGTAAGTACGACCCTACAACAGGTAAAATTTCATATGAAATGAGTTATGAAAATTCATATTACAACCATGAGTTTTTCATTACTTTGCAAAAATAAATATTTTAGTTAAAGTATAAGATTATGAAGAAATATATTTCAATGTTTATGGTTGCCTTGGTTGCAACTTTTACATTTGTTTCTTGTGATCCTGAGACAGATGAGAAAGCTGGAGGTACAGCTGTTGAGAAAATGGCAGGTCTTTGGGAGGTAACAGTAGATGTTGTTGATGAACAAGGCAATGTACTTGGTAAAGATCCATTAAAACTTGGCACAATCAACATTAACACTTATAATACTGCAGCTAATGATGCTGATAAGATGTGGCTTGATGATGCTGCATTCTATGGTGTTAAGATGAAGGTGAACGTAACAGACTATAACAACGGAAAGTTTGAAGGAACACCAAATACATCTTACAATCCTTCAGATGCAGAAGCTGGCAACATCGAGTTCCTCAAAGGTCAGGTTCTCTATGGCCAGGGCAAGAACCTTCATGGTATGCCTGTAGACAGCATTTGTTACACCGTGAAGTTTGATGACGACCAGAGTGCTTGTATTTATCGTATCTCTGGTACTCGCCACTCTGGTTTCACTGAGTAATCAGAAATTATAAATACTATATAATTAAGGTGTATCCTTATTGCTCAACACAATGGGCAAAGGGATACACCTTTTTCTTTTTATCTCTCTCAAACATTTTCCCAAGAAGAAACGATGGCAATAGTATTTATACCTATCGGATTTTGAAGGAATGTTTGAGAAACAAAGATTCTCAATACATGACAATATTTCTTATCCCGAACTGAGGTAAATACTGGCTCAGGGGAGATTGACCGTGGATAAGACAATCTCCCCTGAGCCTTTTTCTTTTCATTCTTGATAATCGCTTTTTGATTTATATACTTTCGTTCATGCGACTATCCTGTAGAACAATCGTAATACAAAATCAGCCGCAAGAATTTTTCTAACGGCTGACTTTGTGTACCACCTTCTTTTACAGAGATATGGTTATAATGGAAAGATAATATATGTGGTATTTATAATTAATTCATTCCTGCTGAATGGCACTTTTCCATATTTTAAGCATTAATAATTTAAACTGTTTTTGTCTAACAAGAAGTCTTTCAGCCCAATTGTAAGGATGCCATCTTCATTTCTCTTGGGCTTGATATCATCTTTCACAATGATTATTTTCTTGAAAGAGTCCTTAATTCTCAATAGTGATGCAGATTCCTGCGCCTCTTTTTCTAATGTTGGCATGGCGAAAGCTGACTGGATGTAATATCGCTGACTTCCTTGATTCACCACAAAATCCACCTCCAACTGCTTCCTGATCAACTTGCCACTTTTGTCTGGCTCTCTGACTTCCACCATACCCACATCTACATGATATCCTCTCGTACGCAATTCATTGTATATGATATTCTCCATGATATGTGTCTCTTCTTGCTGGCGAAAGCCTAAGAGAGCGTTTCTGATTCCAAGATCCGAAAAGTAATATTTTGCCAAGGTGTTGATATACTTCTTCCCCTTGATATTGTATCTGATGGACTTTTCCACAAGAAACGCATCTTCTAAAAAACCTAGATACTTGTTTATCGTCTGATGATGAATGACCACATTCTTGACACTCTTGAATGTATTGGCAAGCTTCGTTGGATTGCATGGAGCACCAATGGAAGAGGCGATAATTCGCAGCAATTCATCAAACTCTCCCATGTTTTTTACCTTATGTCGTTCCAACACATCTACGAGATACACACTCTTATACAAGTTATTCAGATAATCTTCTTTTTTCTTATCTGTATCAAGCGTCAAAATAAGAGGAAGCCCTCCGTATGTATAATAATCTTTCCATGCATTGTCTGTTGTCCCTTTATATCCTTCACAGTATTCAGAGAATGACAATGGAAATAAATGTATCTCATCACCTCTACCACGGAACTCTGTCACTACATCCGTCGATAAAAAATGCGAGTTGCTGCCTGTAACATACACATCTGCATTTGATATATGCAGCAAGCTATTCAATACATCCGTAAACTCATCTACCATCTGTACCTCATCAAGCATGATGTAGTAGAGATTTTTGTCTGTTATCTGCTCCTTGATGTATTTCAACAGATTATCTGGATCACGCAGTTCCTTATTGGTACGATCATCGAGGGCAACCTCTATGATATGGTCATCTGAAATCCCTTGCGAATTTAGATACTCATGAAATAACTTGAACAGAAGATATGACTTTCCACATCTTCTGATACCTGTAATAATCTTAATCAAGCCATTCCTTTGGCTTGCGATTAGTTGGTCTAAATATTGTTGTCTTTTAATATCCATAATTATACTATAATATCAAAAAGTGGCAACATTACCACTTTTCGTCACTGCAAAGATACAAAAAATATCTAAGAATGCGCAACTTTATTATCAAAAAGTGGTAAACTTACCGTTTTTCGTCACTGAAAAGACTCAAACGAAGGCTTTCACCATGATTTACAAGCAAAAAGTGGTAGTTTTACCACTTTTCGTCACTTTCCCATTTTCTCGTTCCCCCAAAATGACATAAATGGGCTCAGGAGAGATTGTCTATACACGGACAATCTCCCCTGAACCGAAATACTACAAATGAATTGTGACTTTGTAATCACTGCATGTAGATCGAAAGGCCAAACAATAGATGTCGTCGAAAAATTTCTTTTTATCTCTCTCAAACATTTTCCCAAGGAGAAACGATGGCAATAGTATTTATACAAATCGGTTTTTGATGGAATGTTTGAGAAACAAAGATCCTTTACGCATAGGAACATGTTTTCTCAAATTAATTGCCACAATTGCCACGCTTATTATAAGTAGCTGATAATAAAAGGATAACGGGTGGCAATAAGGGGCTTTTTATTGTCACCTTATTGCCACCTATTGCCACGTTTTGCAAAAAACAGCGATTTTCGGACGTTCTAGAGGCGTTATGGGAGCTAATAGGTTGAAAATATTGAGCAAAAACGCTTATTTTCTATTCTATTTTTAGTGTTTTTCTATGCTTTTTATCGAAAAACCTCCCACGATGCAGCAAAAATTACGTCCCGACGTAGCATTTGATACGTCCCGATGTAGCAACAGACGCGTCCCGACGTAGCTACAGATACGTCCGGACGTAATTTTTCGAAAAGATCTTTGGTATATTCCATTTTTATTATTATCTTTGCAGCGCAGTCCCGGTAAGGCCCTCTCCCAGATTATTCGATGCTGGTGATGACCCCGGGGTTTTAATTCTTCTTTTTATCTCACTCATCCTCAAACATTTTCCCAAAATTCCTTGCATCTTTAAGAAGAAAAGCGTATCTTTGCAGAAGATTAGCGGCGCTCGGCAATCTGAAAGTAAACTTTCATTGCACTCGCTGGCATAATCTTTGCAAAAGAAATGTTCAACTTTTAAAACAAGGAGGTAGAATATGGATTTATTTGATAGCAAAAGACAAGAAAGATTAGAGGCTGCAAGAAAGGCTTCTACTGCCAGTAAAGAAGCAGCACGTGCCTTTTTAATTAGGGCAGGAATTCTTTTACCTAATGGAGAAGTTGCACCACATTTGAGATAATTATGGATAAGTCTTTATATTCAAGGCGCTCCAACCTAGTAATAGGATTTCATGGCTGCGACAAGTCTGTTGTTGATGCCGTAGTTGCTGGTAAGACCGATCTTCTTTCCAGCACTAATGACTATGACTGGTTAGGAAACGGCATCTATTTTTGGGAAAATAATGAGGAACGAGCTTGGCAATGGGCTAAAGATTTAGCCAAAAGAAAGAACTCACAAATCAAAGAGCCTGCAGTTGTTGGTGCAATTATAGACTTGGGGTATTGTTTTGACTTAACAGATAGCACATATCTTCAGGAATTAAAGGCTGCTTATGAGTCTATGGTTACTGTTTATAAAGAATCAGGGATTGAATTACCGAAGAATACATCTATCGGAAATTCTACAGATTTATTGATTAGAAAATTGGATTGTGCAGTTGTACAAACTGCTTTAACATACAATCAGGATGCCAATGCCCATCCATACGATTCAGTAAAAGGAGTATTTTGGGAAGGACAGGAACTATATCCTAATGCAGGATTCAGAGAAAAGAATCATATTCAGATTTGTGTCTGCAATCCTAATTGCATCAAGGGGTATTTCCTCCCAAGAGAAATCAATCAAGATTATCCAAACCCATAATATAAAGAGGTAGAATATGGACAAAAAGAAAAATGAAAACTTCTTTCTGAAACTTATTAAGATTAAGAAAGAGATACGTGATTGTGTACAAAATGGAAGAGACCTGAAAGATGTATAGAAAAACTATGGTATCAGATTCTCCAAACCCCTATGAAATTGATGAGGAAGAGTCATTAGACTATACCTTCATCACTAAAGACGGAATAAGATATTATGGAGCAATATAGAGTAAATCGCGTTTGGGTTGACGATGCCCATATTTGGGCAGAAACCCAAAATGGCTGGAAGGCTAACTATCCTTTCAGCCGTTGGAGCCGTCTTGCTAACGCCACACCTGCCCAGCGTAAGGCTTTCGTATTGAGCAGATATGGTATCCATTGGCCTGAATTAGATGAAGATTTATGCTTTGAAGGACTATTCGCAGATGCTGGCATGTACAAACCGTCAAATGCAGAAGATACTATTTATTATCAAGCATAATAATGCGGCTGAATAAACGTAACGAGACGCCTCATCTGGCGCAAGGATACGACTGCGCTGGGGCAAAGATATAGATTAGGAGGTTCAAGCAGTCGGTATCTGAGGTTCAGAGAGACTGTATCTGAGGTTCAAGCAGACTGCTTCTTGATGATTTCCACTAGGCTCGGCAGCTCTGCTGAGCCTAGTCAGCAGCTCTGCCGACTGCAGTCAGCAGGTCTGCCGAGTCTAGTGACAACACCTCATCAACATACAAATATATACTTTTAAAATACAACAAGGTGAAAAGATTTATAATGATACTATGCTTCATCTGCACATACACACTACAGATGGCGGCACAAACATGGATTGGAACTTGGGCTACGGCACCGCAGACTGTGGTGAAAGCGTTTATGCCCTATAATAACAACATGACAAACCGTTCGGTTCGCCAGATAGTAAAGGTAAGCGTGGGAGGCGACGTGATAAGACTGAAACTGAGCAATATCTACTCGATGCAACCCGTAGTGATACGCTCCATCTATATCGCCCACGCCAAAGACTCCTTCAAGATTGATGCCAAATCGGCTCAATACTTCAAGTTCGGCAACAGCTACAAGGCTACTATCCCTGCCGGCAGACAGATAGTGAGCGATGCGCTGAAATTCAATCTCAAGAACCTGGAGCGCGTTACCATCACCATCAACTACACCTCGGCTCCCGATGTGCCTACCGTCCACATGGGCTCACGTACCACCTCTTATATCATGAAGGGAGTAACCAATGCCCACTCCAACTTCGAAAAGGCTTTCCGCGAGAACCACTGGTACAACATCAGCGGCATCGATGTGTATACGATGAGCACCAACATGAGTGCCATCGCCATCATGGGAAACTCCATCACCGATGGAAAATGCTCCACGGATAATGCCCAGAACCGGTGGCCGGATGTTATGTCGGAGATGCTGCAGCTGAAACATAAGATAACCAACCAGGGTGTACTGAACCTGGGCATCGGCAACAACCGCGTAACCGTGCCGGGCGGTTTCGGGGCACTCGCCAAGGAACGCTTCGACCGAGACATTCTGATGCAGAGCGGCGTAAAGAAGGTAATTATCTTTGAAGGCATCAACGACATAGGTGCTGCCAAGAGCGGCAACAGCGAGACGGTAGCCCGCCAGATTATAGAGAGCATACAGGGAATGATGAAGAAGGCGAAAGCCCGGAGGATGAAAGTTTATCTGGGCACCATCACGCCTTTCAAGGGTGCCGGCTACTACAGCCACTTCCACGAAGCAGCCCGACTCTATGTAAACGATTGGATTCGAAGTCAGGCAAAGAAAGCAGATGGCATTCTAGACTTCGCCAAGCTGCTTCAAGATCCGAATGATGACAGAAGGATGAAACGGGAATATGCCAGCAGCGACTGGCTCCACCCGAATCCTGCAGGATACAAGGCGATGGGAACCTATGCCGCTGATATCGTCAAGTAAGAAAAAAGCCGCCCTATTACAGGCGGCTTTTAATATATATAATAAGATGTATTACTTCAAGACAATCTTGCAATCATCCAGGCTCTCTACGGTAGCGAGCGCCTCATAACGGATTCCCTCCTTGCGCAGGAAGTCACCACCATGCTGGAAAGCCTTCTCGATGATGAAACCCATCGCCTCAATCTTGGCACCAGCCTTCTCGCAAAGGTCCATCACGCCCTTAGACGCATTACCATTGGCAAGGAAGTCATCGATAAAGATAACATGGTCCTCAGGAGTAAGATAACTGTTGCTCACACAAACCGTATAATCGCGGTCCTTTGTAAAAGAGTGAACCACAGAGGTAATCATACCCTCCATAGTCTTAGGCTGCTTTTTCTTCACAAATACAACAGGAAGATTGGTCAGATAACCTACCATGATGGCAGGCGCGATGCCCGAAGCCTCGATAGTAATAATCTTGTTGTACTTGATGTCCTTGAAAAGGCGCACGAATTCCTTAGCTAAGTCCATCATCAGAATCGGGTCCATCTGATGGTTTACAAAGCTGTCTACTTTTAAGATTCCACCAGGAAAGCATCTGCCCTCCTGCATAATTCTTTCTTTCAGTAAATCCATTATGACTTGAACTTTAATATGGTTATTGGGTGCAAAATTACTACTTTTTTCGCAAACAAGGAAGTTTATCGCCCAATAATTTTGTTTTGTCTGCAATTTAGCGTAATTTTGCAGCAGAAATGAATAAGATGTTCAGGGAGCATGATATGATGCCCCCTATAAAACTATAAGAATATGAATCCATATATCAAACAATTCCCCGACCTCATGGCGGGCAAGAAAATCATGTATGTGCACGGTTTCCTCTCTTCTGCACAGAGCGGCACCGTAAAGATGTTGCAGGAACTGATGCCGAATGCCACCCTCGTGGCTGAAGACATCCCGGTACATCCGGAAGAGGGCATAGAGATGCTGCAGAAGATGGCGGAGACTGAGAAGCCTGACCTCATCATCGGTACCTCGATGGGAGGCATGTATACCGAACTGCTGAAAGGTTACGACCGCATCCTCGTAAACCCTGCCTTCGAGATGGGCGATACAATGAGCAGCATGACCGGCAAGCAGGAATTCCAGAACCCGAGAAAGGACGGAGTGAACGAACTGATGGTTAACAAAGGCCTCATCAAGGAATACCGTGACTTTACCGAGCGTTGCTTCCAGGACATTACTCCCGAGGAGCAGCAACGTGTTTACGGTCTCTTCGGCGATGCTGATCCGCTGGTCCATACCTTCGACCTCTTCCATGAGCACTATCCACTCGCCATCCCATTCCATGGCGAGCACCGACTTATCGACAAGGTAGCATTCCACTATCTCTGTCCGGTAATCCGCTGGATTGACGACAAGCAGAACGGCAAGGAGCGCCCTATCGTATACATCGACTTCGATGCCCTGCACGACAGTTACATGAAGGCAACCAGCTCGATGCACAAGGCTTACGAGATGCTGATAGAGCATTACAACGTATATATCGTAGCCCCAGCGCCAACCAACGACCATGAATACATGGCGAAGGTACAGACCTGGGTAGAGGAATATCTCTCTACCCCAGCCTACAACCACATCATTTTCTGCAACCAGAAGAACCTGCTCTACGGCGATTACTTCATCGACCCTCGCCCATGCGATGGTTTCATGGGTACGACGATAGAATACGGCAGCGATGAATTCAAGACCTTCGAAGAAATCATCACCTTCTTCGAAAGACTGGGAGGACAGTGATTTAGTTAATAGTTTATAGTTTATAGCAAAAAAGGTGCAACTCACTTTCTTACTTGTGAGTTGCACCTTTTTATATATAAATATCTTCACTTATTATGCCTTATCCAGATTCTTCGGCAACACGAGGTTCAGGATAACGGCGAGCAGGAAGACTACTGCCACACAGTTATCTGCAAAAACGGTGCGCACAATCTCTGGGAAGATGTTGAACATACCTGTTGCAGATGTGAATCCGAGACCTACGCTGAGCGAGAGGCTCACGATGACCATGTTGCGCTGAGAGAAGCCGGTACGCGCCATCATGCCGAAACCGGCAAAGAGGATGCTACCGAACATCATGATGGTACAGCCGCCCAATACAGCCTGAGGAATCGTAGTCAATACATAACCGATAGCTGGGAAGATACCACCGATAATCATGATGATGGCACCCATGGCAATAGTAAAGCGGTTCACCACTCCCGACATCGCTGCCAAACCCACATTCTGGCTGAAAGAAGTGATAGGAGTACAACCGAAAAGACCGGAAACCGAACTGACGAAACCATCGCAGCAGACTGCCGCACCCATCTCCTTGGTTTTAGGATCACGCTTCAACGCACTGTTGCAGAGCGCAGAAGTATCACCAATCGTCTCTGTGGCAGAAACCAGATATACTGCTACCACCGAGAGAATAGCACCGATATTAAACTCAGGAGTGAATGGCAAAATCTTTGGCAAAGCTACGATAGAGAGACCAGAAAGTCCGCTGAAATCTATCATTCCCATAAACAGAGCCAGGATGTAACCTACCAGCAGTCCTACCAATACAGAGAGAGAACGCAAGAAACCCTTGGCGAAAATCTGACAAAGCAGACAAGCCAGCAAAGTGACAGAACCCACAACCCAGTTGTTCATGCTACCGAAATCAGCTGCACCCTGACCACCCGCAAAAGAGTTGGCACCAACAGGAAGGAGCGAGAAACCGATGGCTGTTACCACGGTAGCGGCTACTACAGGCGGAATGAGCTTGATCCAATACTTGGCGAAAAGTCCGAGTGTTCCTTCTACCAGACCACCAATGATGACAGCGCCTATCAAAGTACCCATACCATGAGCACCGGCAATGGCGATGGCGAGCGAAAGGAAGGTGAAGGAGATACCCATCACGATAGGAAGGCGAGAACCGATACGCCATACCGGATAAAGCTGCACCAAGGTACCGATACCGGCGATGACCATACAGTTCTGGATAAGCACGGCGCTCACCGAACTGTCCAGACCTATCGCACCAGCGAGAATCATGATTGGCGCAATATTGCTGACGAACATCGCCAGCACATGCTGAAGGCCAAATGGGAGTGCTTTACCAACGGGCACTCTGCCGTCTAATTTGTAGAGATTTTCTATTGACTGTTCCATTGTCGTTATAATAATTAGAGAATTTCCATTGTCCATCAATTCAGTGTCTTTTCTGAATTTGGCGACAAAATTACAAAGAAAATCTGAGAAATCGTTCCTTTTCTCCATTTTTCTCTATCCCGCATGATAGAATACAAGAAGAATCTACGAAAAAAGGAAGGCTGCAGTTCATATTCCGTGCAACCTTCCCTTTTTATCTTATCTCATTAATACTCCGTCTTTTCCGCATTTTCCTCCCACATGCGGAAGGCACCGAGCGCCTCATCTCTCATCAGGGCAATCATCGGCTTGTGGCGGTCTTCTATCTTGCGGTCTATCTCCTCGTAGATAAACTCATCATCGAAACCTATCTTTGCCGCATCCTTCCGGTCGTTGGCATAATAGATGCGGTCGAGATGTGCCCAATAGATGGCACCCAGGCACATCGGGCAAGGCTCGCAGGAGGTATAGATCTCGCAACCTTCCAGATTGAAGGTCTTCAGTTTGCGGGTAGCCTGTCGGATACTGTTTACTTCGGCATGAGCCGTAGGGTCGAGGTCGATGGTTACACTGTTGGAAGCCTCAGCGATGATGATACCGTCCTTGGCAATCACAGCACCAAAAGGTCCGCCCCCCGTCTTCACGCTATTCTTTGAGAGCTCAATGGCTCTATGCATCAATTCTTCTTTTGTCATTGTTTAATATTTTTAGATTAATAATACCCCTTCTTTTCAATTGGGGGCTACAAATATACAAAAAAGAAATGATACGGCAAGCATTTCATACGAAAAAATGCTTAATGGAATACTTTTTTCCCATCACCTCGTTAATTATCCATAATTATAAATACATTTATTATAAGAGTATTTATAATTTTTGTAACTTTGCGCCATCACTTATAAAAAATTGATTATGGATATACCCTTTATTTATGGAAGACTCGCTGAGAAAGAGAGTTTTATCGACAGAGTAGAAGACAGAAGGGAACTGAAAAATTTCCTTCGCCACGGCATCAACGTCATCTTGGTATCTCCAAGAAGATGGGGAAAATCTTCGCTTGTCAGAACCTCTATGGAAGAATTAATGCAGGAAGAATCCAAAACAAAGGTTTGCTTTATGGATGCCTCCAAGATTCATACGGAGGAGGAATTCTACAACAAATTTGCCTCCATCGTGATACAAGGAGTTTCTTCCACATTGGAACAGAAATTATCTGACTTGGTGAAATTTATCAATCGTTTTACCCCAAGCATCACGATAGCTTCCGACCCAATGAATAGTGTAGAGGTCAACCTAAAGGTGAATCCTGTAAAGGAAAGTCCTGAAAACATTCTGCAACTCCCCGAAAGGATAGCCGAGGCTAAAGGCATCAAGATTATCGTCTGCATCGATGAGTTTCAGCAACTCGCCAACCTGCCAAAATGGAAGAACCTTGAAGCTATGCTGAGGGCTGAATGGCAGTTGCAGCACCATACCACCTATTGTCTCTACGGCAGCAAGATGCACATGATGAAAGATATTTTCAACAAAGCGAACAGTCCTTTCTTTAAGTTCGGACAACTGATGAACCTGAAGAGAATAGCCAAGGAATATTGGATTCCATACATCATGAGCAATTTTAAGAAGACAGGAAAAACTATCTCTGAGAGCCAAGCAGAATGTCTATGCGAAAGAGTGAAGTATAACTCTTGGTACGTACAGCAATATTGCTTCTTCCTATGGTCACACACAGACAAAGAGGTGACGCAAGAACTCCTCGACAACCAGCTCCAACTGGTTTTGGACACCAACGAAGACTTGTTCTTGACAGAGATGGACGAGCTCACTTCCACCCAAATCGGCATGTTGAAAGCCATCGCTTCTGGTGAAAAGCACTTCAATGCCAAGGATGTCGTAGAGACGTATGGTCTGGGGCAGCCACAGAGCATCACACGTAACAAAAAAGTATTAGTAGAGAAAGATCTCGTTGAGAAACATCTTCAAGATTTCTCATTCGTCGATCCTGTCTTCGAGCTTTGGCTGAAGAGAGAATACAACATTTTACCATAATGGAAATAAAAACAGCCAATAATCGCATTTTCGAGGAAAGAGATGAGGTAAACATCTCTTTCCTCGAAAATGTTATCAATTACTCCAAATGTCATAGCAGAACTTCAAAGATTTACTTCCTCCATTTAGCTGATAGCAAAAGTTATCCTCACCATGTTTTAACTCTTTTACCAAAGAGGAGTCTTCTAAAATAATCCTTCGGAAAATGCTATAAGACCTAAAATTCTTACAGTCTGTCTCAGATTGCTGTATGACAAACACATACCTATTTAGAGGATACTTTCTTATAATGTCCACCATTCTCATTGCTAACTTCTCCGTAAAATCTGATTTCACATTAGAGAAGAAATACGAGAAATTGATAATAAACAGAGATGATACTTGAGACTCTTTATTCCAATATTCATCTGTCAATTGATTAAAAGAAGTAACAAACTCTGTATTCATTTTGTCAAATGCCTGCTCTTGCAGAAACTTTTGTCCAAGTTCCTGCATCGCAACGGAAATATCCACACCTACATAATCAATCTGCTCAATATTTGAAAACTCATTCATAAATGCAGATATGCATGTTGATGGTCCACAACCTATATCAATATAATGCACCCTACCCTTACACCCATCTAGTTCATTTTGCAGAAATGTTCTGTAAGAATTCAGAATAGCCTTTAAACTACAATAGTGTTGTCGCATGATATAATAGCCATACAATAACACTTGCTGTTGAGGAGACACAACTGTCAATTCATTTTGTATATCTGAAAATAGGGACAATTGATTTGAAAAATCTATTCTTCCATATCCAATAAGGTTCATATTCACCTCCATTTTGTTCCCAAAGATATAATTAGGCCATTCCGTATTTGATGCCTGCTTTATAGGAGCAACAACTAATTTATTAAAAGCCTTTTCAAACTTATCATCAACAGTATATACAAAAGTGTCAAAGGTTGCATTATCAACAACTTCCCTCTTAGAGACAGAGAATTCACCTTTAACATACTTATTCACATCAATTTCAAAAAAGCTTTGTATGCTCTTACAATATTCTATCAGCTTATAGAAAGTTATATCTTGAGCCAATAAACGATCATACCCTACTAAAACAAGATTTTTCTTTGCTCTAGTCATAGCTACATTCAACTTTCTGTCTATTATTGCGCCATCGTTCTCATCATAATACTCATTGCTTGTCAAGAACGCCAACTGATAATGCTTCTTTGCAGTAAAGCCATATATAATAAGATCACGCTGACTACCTTGATAGCGTTCTACCGTATCAATAGTTATATCATGCAAACAATCAATACCATGTTGTGTACTCATATTATCAATCATGTTTCTGACTGTAGATATTTGGTTTCTATAAGGCACAATAACACCTATAGACTTATTTATATCAAAATGATTTTTCATCATTAAATAAGCCTGCACAACTGTTGCTGCAATCATCTTAGCCTCTTCACCATTAACCTTATCTGACTCTTTAGGGTCTAAGGAAGGAGTACATGACAAGAAAGATACCCTACGAGTAGTCAATAAGTCCTCAATACCATTCTTACCCGCCCCGACTGATGGAGTTTGTTCTTTTTGGTGTTCTACAGGAACTACTTTCAAAGAGTTCTGATAGAATGTATAATTAGGGAACTTAGCAATTTCAGGATGCATTCTTCCTTGATGCGTAAGGACATGACAATATTGCTTATTGTTCTTTCCCAACAGCTTTTCAAAACGTTCAAACAACGACAATCTGCAATTCTCTAATTCAATCTTATTAAGCATAGGATCATTAACCATAGACTCTTGTGGTTCTTGTTGTACAACTGCAGGTAACTGTTTTTCATCACCTATGAGAACGAACTTAGCTATTGCATTTTCTGCTCCATGCTTGGCACTTAACAATCCTAACACAAAAGGTTCCAAAATCTGCGACGCTTCATCTATAATAGCAAGGTCGAATTTCTTAAGATTAAAGATTTCTATCTTGCTAATAAATGCAGTTGTCGTACCACAGAATATTTTTGTATCTACAATTAACGTTCTCAGATCACTAAGTTTAATGTTGTCAAGGCTCGCCATTTTATCATCCAACAGATACTTTCTATATTCAGGACTACATCCATGGTTGCTACCTAAACGTAAGAAGTTCAGATTATTCTCTACCAACTTACTACAAATTTCATCAACAGCTCTATTGGTGTATGCCATTAAAAGTATGGATACATTGGGGTCTGTCAAATGTTCCTTTAAAACATTCAACATACCATAAGATGTTTTTCCTGTGCCAGGAGGACCAACTATAAGATATAAGTCCTTTGCTTGCTTTGCATGCAGCACTAATTCATTAAATTCTTGAGAACCATAATTACCACTCAACGTTACAGATTCATCTACACTTGGCTTTCTTTGCCCCAAAATCAAATCCTTACGGTCTTGATTTGCTGACAAAAAAGCATGCATTCCTTTATATAAAGAGGAATAAGACGACTCCATAAAATCATGTTCTATAGCCCATACTGTTTTATCTTTATTTTCATTCTCCTTATATGTAAATACATTCTGATGTTGAGAATTTCTAAGCTCTACCTCTACATACTGTAACGTTATCTGAATAATCGTTCCTCTAAAAACAATATCAGATGTAACTTTAGGTTCTTCACTTTCAAGATATGGATAAAATACGACAATATCCCCCATACGGAAATTAGAAACATCCAAATCTTCATCTTTATCAAAGAAGAACTTTACTTTTTCAACTTCTGAATTTGGTGACAACGGCTCCATTTTTAGCTTCGTATAAATATTGCCAGCATCTTTTCTCTCTTGCAATGAGCTATTCCACAAAGCTGCAAATCCAGACTCGTCTTTCGTTTTATTTCCGATTTTTGACAACATATGCTCGGTTGCAACAAACTGCATATACCTATAATAATATGCCTTTTCCAATTCAGATGCCTTATCCAAAGGAGCTAAAACTTTATTAATTTTATCTTTATCCCATTGTAGATACTTTCGAGCCATGACATTTGGAAATATAGCATCTGCACTTAATTTCTCCAAATCATTAAAACCATTTTTTGCATAACGTTTTTCTGCCCACACAATCAAATTCCTGATTTTGAAAGCCTTAAATAGCAACTCTGGAGCAGACCCTAATACAAGCAAGCCTTTAGCATATTTTGAATAAAACAACCATGAAGCCAACTTATCATAGCTCATTTTCTTATAAGAATAATGAAATATAGCTCGATAAAGGAGCAACTGTACATAATGCTTTTGAAGGTGATTTGCCGTATTAGCATCACCAGACCATGCACTTTTACCACTTTTTTGCTCTATAATCGTATCAAGATTTAAATCAATAAAGTCCATACGACCTTGCAATCCCAATATGCCACAAAAATAAGATGGCTCCAAAATAAGTTCGTCCACATTAATTTTGCTTCCATCTTTCTTATGAATGTATTCACCATCCAATACCTCTTCTATAATTCTTTTTTGGTTCTGCGCCTCTATATGAAATGTTGCCAATGGATCCTTACAACAAGCAAAAGCCAACGCATTTTTCTTGAAAAAGCTCTTCAAACTTTCCTCATATGTCATTTTCTTTTTGTATGAAGCTTCATCTAACAACTGACCAGCAAAGTTACCCAAAAGTATAGATGGTGTAGAAACCATTGGCTCAATCTTCTTTATAAGATTCATCTTATAAGAATCACCATATTCCTCAAAACAATTCGCTATTGTTGTTACATTCACAAGATAATCTGGCTCTACAATTATAAGCTCTGGATATAAAATTCCATTCTCTATCCTTGGTTTTACCAAGTTTAGAATCTCACCTTTTTCTATAATCAGACCTATATATGACCAGCTTTCATTAAGTTTCCTATTCGAGTATTGTGTCTGGTTAAACTCCTTGGAAGTCACATAATCCACTTTTACATTCTCTCCATTGTCATCCCTTGTCACATATAGATACGTAGCATCCCACTCATTGACAACGCAACGAATGCAATCTACAACTTTTCCAATACTATCCTTAAGTCGCTCTATAAAATCCTTTGTTTTTAAAACAGGGAACTGTGAAGACAAACTCAAAGGAATTTGTCTGCCATCATAAATACAGCTAATAAATGTACAAACTGCTCTCAAATCCTCCCCAAAGAGACAAGCAAGTTCATTATTTTTTATTTCATCTATCTTTCTTAGACGAACACGTACATCATTAATAGCATGCGTAAGATTTTGGTATTTAACATTTTCATATATCTTATACTCACGAATAAGATACTGTATTTTAGAAAACAAGCCAGTAAATTTCAAGCTTATACCTTTTATCTTTTGATTGACTGCATTGTTTAAGACTCTATCCAATATTGCATATTTGTCCCTTATAGACAACGTTGCAGGAATCGCTTCCAACTCTTCAAAAAACTCAAAAACAGTTTCTGCAGGAGATAGACTTTTCTGCACATCAACGCCTTTCAAATCCACCTCCAGCATACTTACCACTTTATTCACATCAAAATTTTCTTCGGAAAAAGACTGTAAGCATGAATCTAAATACGTATCGAGTTTATCAACAGACAAAACATGTAGCCAATCCTTTTCTGCATCCACATCCGAAGGCAACAAGTTAGTACCCTTTTGAAAAACGACACAAACTTTCACTTTTTTCCTAGGCAAAATCTTTCCAAACCATTTTTCACCCTGTTCCTTGTATATATGCGCCTGTTTATAAGGGTTAATAGCACCAAAACCACCTTCAATAATTTTACCATCAGATGTTGTCCAAACTTCCTTTTTGGAAGGAGTTATTTCGGAAAAATAGTCTTTAAAAATAAACAGTCGAATTTCTTTTGATGTAATAAGTACAGCATTAGACCGTAAGCCCCCAAAAGTGTAATTTCCTAAAAGGAGGTAGGAAACATGCACTTTACTTAATACAAGCAACAACTCATCAAACATGAATTCCTCATATTTGTGGTCAAATTCTCCATATTTATAGATTACTGGTTTCATATAATATTGTTTATTATTTATTTTCCTGTTATTGTTTCTGCCTTTGGGTTACTCAAATGACATTGATAATTTGCTTTTGCAGCTGCTTTACTTGAATTTGCATAGCAATATTCACATAAATGTACACAAGTATTATATTGTCCAATATCCTTAGCATTTATGCAACCACAAAACTTCCGCTGCCCACTATCCTTATTACAGCCATGCGTAGCATACATATTGTTTGGCAACAGTATTGCATCTTTAGGAAGTTCTTCCGTATCACCAAACAAATTGGGTATCGGCATTGGTAAGATTTTCACTTTTAAGAAATCCATAAGTACCCTATCTTGATACGCCAACCTTATAATAAGTTCATCATCTATACAATGATTATGGATTACTCCTTCCAAATCTATTTCTTCCGCACAAGTTGCCAACTCATAGTTCCATCCTTGCATTTCATTAAGCTTAACTAATTCTTGCGCAAAATATACCATATCTCCCTTTGTCCATTCTTTATACCTCACATGGTTGTCTTCTAAGTTTCTTTTAACCTTACCATAAATTCCAATATCAGCAAAACTAAAGACTAGTTTTTCTGTATACCCCTTTAGCTGGTCCCCAATATTTTTTATCCTTGAAAGAAGAACAGAAATGTCTATATCTTCAGTTAACATCAAAGGATCAAAGCGCCAAATCACATGACCTTTTCCTAACTTTTCAACTAAAGTTTTAAACGTTTCTATTCTGCTACTCAACTTAGGTACTCCTATTTCAAGTCTATCGTTTTCATAATCATTCAAAGTATATTGTATATAGCAACCTATCTTCTTTTCCTCAAGCCTATCAAGATAAGAAAGAAGAGGTTTAGGATTTTTAGACCAAAACACGATAAAGCGAGTATTCAGAAAAGAGACATAGCTTCGCACACCATTAAATGGATTCGTCCAAGCGCAATAGCCATTGTCAAGCCTATCGAAAAACCAGTCAGAATAGAATGCAGGTATGTCCGTACTTCTACTAGCAGATACTATTTGGGGCGTCTGCATCATAACCATCTCCCCATTTTCACGAGGCAATAGTGTTGGATTCCATTTTCCATTTTTCTTAATCAACTCCATATACTTTCTATTTAGGCTTCAAAGATACAGTTATTTTTTTGATAATCAAAAAAAATAATTACTTTTTTTTATTTTATCAACAAATTCAATGAAAAACCTCTATAATCAACAAAAAACGCTCATTTTGCAAATTTTCCCCAAAAAAATTTGGTGATACGGAAATAAAGTCCTATCTTTGCATTCGGATTATACACAAAAGGATAAACAAGAGACATAAATACAGATATAGGATTCCGGTGCTCCACTGGCACTGGAATTCTTTATTTTTTATGCTACTTGCCAACCGATTATTAATAACATTAAAACAACAAGAAAATTATGGCTTACATGTCACAAGAAGGCTACGACAAACTCGTAGCTGAGCTGAAACAGCTCGTATCTGTAGAGCGCCCTAAGGCATCAGCCGCAATTGCTGAAGCCCGCGACAAGGGTGATTTAAGTGAGAATTCTGAGTATGATGCCGCTAAAGAGGCACAGGCTCATCTGGAAGATAAGATCAATCGCCTGAAGCTCACCATTGCCGAGGCCAAGATTATCGATACCAAGCAGCTCAGCACCGACAGCGTGCAGATTATGTCGAAGGTAGAGATGACCAACATGGCTAACAAGGCAAAGATGACTTATACCATCGTGAGCGAGAGCGAGGCAAACTTGAAGGAAGGCAAGATTTCCATCAAGACTCCTATCGCACAGGGATTGCTCAACAAGAAGGTAGGTGAGATTGCAGAAATCAAGATTCCTCGCGGCACCATCAACCTTCGCATCGACAAGATTTCATTTGAATAAAACGGAATAAAAGGAACTATCATATCGGCAGCAATGCCCGTATGACGGTTCCTTTTATGTTATATGTAAGCCTACCCGATATACTCTATAGAAAATGAAAGTAGCCGATGCAACGACATCAAAAAGAGAATAAGATAATATGTATTGTAAATTATAAATTATTAATTATAAATTGATTAGCGATTATGGCAAGCATTTTTTCAAAGATTGCAGCAGGAGAGATTCCTAGCTACAAGTGTGCAGAAAGCGACAAGTTCTATGCTTTCCTCGACATTAGCCCTATCGGCAAAGGTCATACTCTGGTAATTCCCCGCAAGGAGGTTGATTACATCTTCGATATGGAAGACAAAGACCTGGCTGAGTTTGAGGTTTTCGCCAAGAAGGTAGCCAAGGCTATCAAGGCAGCCTTCCCATGCAAGAAAGTGGCGCAGGTTGTTTTGGGTCTGGAGGTTCCTCATGCCCATATCCACCTCATCCCTATGAACAGCGAAGCTGATGTAAACTTCCGCAAGGAGCATCTCAAACTCACAGAGGAAGAGTTCAAGGAAATTGCTGATAAGATTTATACAGAATTCAAGAAACTTTAAATGCAAGAAGTTTCAAACAGAAAAAGAGCTGCGAATATGCTTCGCAGCTCTTTTTATATCTTTATTTCATAAGCTCTTGCTTAGACGAACTCATCGCCTTTCTTCATCTGCACCTCGTTTACATATTTACGCACTAGGGCAGAAGAATCTTCTTTCTTACATATCAACAATACATTGTCATTCTCGGCTACTATGAAACCATCCAGTCCGTTCAATACAGCCAACTTTCCTTTAGGCAATTTGATTACATTGTTGTGACAATTCTCCATCATCACATCGCTGTCAACAACCACGTTGTCATCGCTGCTTTTCTGCATCGCCTCGTAGATACTGTGCCAGGTACCCAGATCAGCCCAGCCGAAGTCACACTTCATCATATAGACATTGCTAGGTTTGTCAAGCACTCCGAAATCTACTGATATATTAGGATAAGAAGAGAAGCTCTCTTTCATGTATGCATTCTCTGTCTCCACACTGAATTCCGGATACTGTTTATCGTAATCACGAAGTACAGGGGGCAGAATCTTGCAGAAACACTCACGCAGATACTTCACATTAGAAAGGAATAAACCCGTATTCCAATAGAACTCTCCACTCTCTACAAAAATCTTGGCAAACTCTCTTTCCGGTTTCTCTGTAAACGACTGCACCTTGTACAATCCGTTGCCGATAGCTTCACCCATCTGAATATATCCATATCCAGGTTCAGGACGGGTTGGTTTCACACCCATCGTCAGGAAACGGTCATGTTCTGCCACAAAAGCCAGACCTTCCAATACGTTTTCCCGGAAAGCATCTTCATTGAAGATAGCCTGATCCGAAGGAGTGGCGATGATGCAGGCATCAGGATTGAGCATCGAGATGCGATGATTGGCCCATGCCATGCTAGGTGCCGTATTGCGATGAATAGGTTCCGCCAATATCCGTTCTGCAGGAACCTCAGGCAACTGTTCCTTTACCAGTTGAACATATTCTTCATTTGTGTTGATAAATATATGGTCGGCAGGCACGATCTTTGCCATACGGTCAAAGGTTTGCTGAAGCTGGGTGCGCCCTACTCCAAAGAAGTCGACAAACTGCTTCGGATAGTTGCTGCGGCTGCAAGGCCAGAGTCTGCGGCCCTTACCTCCCGCCAATATCACACAATAATTATTTCCGTTACTCTTCATATCTTGAGTCTAATATTTTGTTGGTTTTCAAAATTCATCTGTAAAGTTAGTGATTATCCGTGAAAGTGCCAAAGATTTTCTTGAAATTTAATAAAGTGGACTATAAAAACAACAAAAATTTAATGTTTCTGCATTAAAAATGCATTTTTAGAAAAAAAAGTCACCAAAAAGTTTGTCAGTTCAAAAATTATTAGTACCTTTGCAACCGCAAATAAGCAAGGTGGTATTTGCCCAGATGGCGGAATCGGTAGACGCGCTGGTCTCAAACACCAGTGGAGCAATCCATCCCGGTTCGATCCCGGGTCTGGGTACCAAGATGGAGAGAAGTTTTACTTCTCTCCTTTTTTCGTTTATATACCTTATTATATATACACATTTATCCCTGCATATCTACCCACTTACATCCTATCATATCCCCCATTCCACGAAAACGTTTACAACGATTTATTTAGAATAAGCCTTTCTATTTTTGGCTCTTCAAAAGATAATACTTATCTTTGCAGAAGAAATAACTTATATATAATAACCCAACAAACCGAAAAAAATAGATGAAGAAATTTTTTAGTATGGTATGTGCTTGCTTGTTGGCGCTAAGTGCCCAGGCAACCGACATCAAGAAGTATGATGCTCTTTACGAGAATCTACCATTCCAGATGGAGAAGGTGACCCGTCCGCAATTTCCAGCCAATGAGGTAAACCTCAAGGACTTTGGTGCCATTGGCGATGGCTCTTCTCTCTGTACCACAGCCTTTGCCAAGGCTATCGATGCGCTGACTCAGAAAGGCGGCGGCAAACTCATCGTTCCACAGGGCGTATGGTTCACAGGTCCTATCGTATTGAAGAGCAATATCAACCTGCATCTCGAAAAAGGTGCAGTCATCCTTTTCTCACCAGATGATGCCCTCTACCCTTTTATAGAAACATCGTTTGAGGGTTTGGATACACGCCGATGCCAGTCGCCTATCTCTGGTCATCATCTTACCAACGTGGCAATTACCGGTCAGGGTTGCATCGACGGAAACGGAGAATACTGGCGCCCATTGAAGAAGCAGAAGGTTACCGATGCACAGTGGAAGCAGATTACTTCACGTGGCGGTGCATTCAAGAGAGCCGACTACTGGTTCCCATCAGAAGGTGCATTGAAGGCAGACAACAGTGCCAACATGAATGTGCCTAAAACTCCAGCTTCAGAAGAAGAATGGAACGAGATCAAGCGTTTCCTCCGCCCTGTAATGATCAGTCTCGTAAGCTGCAAGAACGTTTGGCTCAATGGTGTTATCTTCCAGAATTCACCTGCATGGAACATCCATCCGCTGATGTGCGAGAACGTTCTTATAGAAGATGTATTGGTCCGCAACCCTTCTTACGCTCAGAATGGTGATGGTCTTGACCTGGAGAGCTGCAAGAATGCACTTATCGTCAACTCAACTTTCGATGTAGGCGATGATGGTATCTGTATCAAGAGTGGTAAGGATGCTGACGGAAGAAAGCGCGGCATTCCTTGCGAGAATGTCATCGTAAACGGCTGTACCGTATTCAAGGGGCACGGTGGTTTCGTTGTTGGTAGCGAGATGAGTGGTGGCGTAAAGAATATCAAGGTGAGCGACTGCCAGTTCCTCGGAACCGATGTAGGTCTCCGTTTCAAGAGTACCCGCGGTCGTGGTGGTGTAGTAGAGAATATCTACATCGACAACATGTCAATGTTTGATATTCAGACAGATGTCATCACCTTCGACCTTTACTACGGTGGCAAGTCTGCCGTTGAGGTTCTCAACGATGGCGATGAGGCTAAGAGCCAGAAGGTACAGAAGTTCAAGGTAGACGAGACAACACCTTGTTTCCGCAATATCGACATCAACCATGTCATCTGCCGCACAGCCCGTCGTGCAGCTTACTTCAACGGTCTCCCAGAGATGCCGGTAAGCAACATCCACATCAAGGATATGGAGGTAAACAATGCTGAGTATGGTATCGTCATCAACCGTACTGACGGCGTGAAGCTCGAAAACATCAAGGTTAGTGCAAAGAATTACACCTTCGATGCTAAGAACTCGAAGAATGTGACTGTCAACGACAAGACATACAAGAAGATTGACGAAAAGGGTATCACCCTCGATTTCTAATATCGCCTTGATGATAAAAGACAGATTAGACATTCTCCGTATCTGTCTGAAAAAAAAGAAAAGGAGGTAAATACCTATCGATGGCATTTACCTCCTTTTCGTTTATAATAATCGACAGAAAAAACAAACTTCGTTTTAAATTAAAGGACCAAATCTGTAGCCTCTAATCCTTGAAATCTATACTCAGTTCGCCAGTTCCTAAAAGATTGTAACTCATGCGATGATATGGAGTGACTCCAAATTCCCTGATGGCAGCACGATGCTTCTTGGTAGGATAACCCTTGTTGCCTTTCCAGTCGTACTGCGGATATTCTTCTGCCAGCGCATCCATGTAATCATCACGATAGGTCTTGGCAAGGATGCTGGCAGCTGCAATAGACAGATACTTGCCGTCACCCTTTACGATGGTTGTATAAGGCAAATCCTTGTAGGGTTTGAAGCGGTTACCATCCACGATAACTGCCTCCGGCCGAACCTTGAGCTGGTCCAGGGCACGGTGCATAGCCAGAAAACTGGCGTTGAGGATATTGATTTTATCGATTTCTTCGGGAGTAACAATGCCCACAGCCCAAGCTACAGCATCACGCTCTATCTGCTCGCGGAGCGCCTTGCGCTTCTTATCTGTGAGCTTCTTACTGTCGTTCAATTCGGCATTCTGATAACCGGGCGGAAGGATAACGGCTGCTGCATATACGCTGCCTGCCAGACATCCTCTGCCAGCCTCATCGCAGCCAGCCTCTACCATATCCTTATAATAATGACTTTCTAACATAATTATGATGAATTTTACGTTTATCTCTTCACTCTTCACCTCTATCTTGTAACCGCCTAATTATAGGGCAGTTACAAAGATAAGAGCATTTTAACTCTTCACCCACTCTTCACCTACTCTTCACCTACTCTTCACCCTCATAGCACCAGGCGGTGAAGAGAGGGTGAAGAGTGGGTGAAGAGTCAGAGCGTCTCTTCAGTGCGTAAGTATCAGTATAACAATACGTTACGGTAAAAGGGTGAAGAGTGAAGAGTATTTGGGCATTCCAACCTTAATTTTCTGATAACTGCCAAACGCAAACAGCCAACTGTCCGCAGTAGCGCCAGTTGGCTGTTCTTTGCTTGCCAGTGGGTTGTCTTTCGCTCGCCAGTTGGCTAAATAAGGCTTTTACGTGCGCTGTATGCGGCTACAAAGTCTTTATCTTTAGAACATCATAGCCACGCGTTTTACGCCCGCTATAAGCGCATCTATTTCTTCCTTTGTATTATATAGGGCAAAGCTGGCACGAACGGTACCTAGAATACCATAGCGGTCCATCAAAGGCTGAGCGCAATGATGACCGGTACGTACAGCGATGCCCAGACGGTCGAGCAAGGTGCCCATATCCATGTGATGAATATCACCAACCAAGAAGCTGACAACGGCATCTTTGCCCTCCTGTTCACCAAAAAGCCTGATTCCATCGATGGTTCGCATCTGCTCCATACAGTAACGGGTCAATTCCTGCTCATGCTTGGCAATGTTATCCATGCCGAGCGCAGAGACATAATCGATGGCTTTTGCCAGACCGTGGGTAGCTACATAATCAGGAGTACCAGCCTCGAACTTGAAAGGTAACTTCTCGAAAGTAGTCTTCTCGAAACTTACGCTCTCAATCATTTCGCCACCGCCCTGATAAGGAGGCAACTTGTCGAGCCATTCTTCCTTGCCGTAAAGCACACCGATACCGGTAGGACCATAAATCTTATGTCCGCTGAAAGCGAAGAAATCGCAATCCATATCCTGTACATCCACAGCAAAATGAGGAGTACTCTGAGCGCCATCCACCATGACAGGCACATCGTGCTCATGAGCAATCTTTATCATCTCTTTTACCGGATTCACCGTACCGAGCACGTTGCTCACCTGGGCAATGCTCACGATTTTGGTGCGTTCGGTAAATAAATTGGCGAATTCATCGAGGTTAATCTCACCTTTATCGTTGATAGGGATTACACGGATGGCGATTCCCTTCTTGGCAGCTTGCAACTGCCAAGGCACGATATTGGAGTGATGCTCCATGGTAGAGATAATCACCTCGTCGCCCTCGCTCATAAAGGCATCGCAGAACGATGAAACCACGAGATTCAGACTCTCTGTAGTGCCACGGGTAAAGATGACTTCCTCAACCTTAGGCGCATTGATAAACTTGCGCACGGTTTCGCGGGCTGCCTCATGAAGGTCGGTAGCCTGCTGAGAGAGATAGTGAACACCACGATGCACATTGGCATTTACATTGAGATACTCGTCGCGCATGGCATCGAGCACGCACAATGGCTTCTGCGTGGTTGCCGCATTATCCAGATACACCAATGGCTTATCATAGACCTTTCTCGATAAAATCGGGAAATCTGCTCTTACTTGATTGATATCATACATATTTTTAAGAACTTAACTCCTTTAAAAGGATATTATCTACTTGCAAAGCTTGCAGCCCTCGCACTTATTGAGTTCACCACGGAATCGCTTCTCTACGAGATGATGCAGGCGATCGCGCAATGGCTCCAGCTCCATCTTGTCGATGACTTCGTTGATAAATGCAAACTGAAGGAGCAACTTAGCCTCCTCACGGCTCACACCACGCTGCTGCATATAGAACAATGCGGCATCGTTGAGCTGACCAACAGTACTTCCATGCGCACACTTCACATCATCGGCATAAATCTCCAGCATCGGCTGGGTGAACATACGGGCTGTCTTCGTTGCACAGAGGTTCTGGTTGGTTTCCTGAGAAATAGTCTTCTGGGCACCATGACGAACCAATACTCTACCGGCAAAAGCACCACGTGCCTCACCATCGAGCACATACTTATAAAGTTCGTTGCTGGTACAATGACCTACCTGATGATCGATGAGCGTATTGTTATCAACCACCTGGTTCTTGTCGGCAATCACACAACCATTGCAGAAGCACTCAGCTCCCTCGCCCTTGAATACGAGGTCGAGGCGGTTGCGGGTGATACCGTTATGAAGCGTGATGACGTTATGGTTTACACGGCTGTTAGCCTGCTGCTCGATATACACGTTGCTGACACGACGGTTCTTGTAATGAGTCTCCTCCAGGCAATAGAGGTCGAGACTGGCATTCTCGCCTACGAATGCCTCGATAACCTGGGTTGCGAGGAAGTTCTTGTCATCGGCTGCATGGTCGCAGAAGAGGAACTTAGCCTCAGCACCCTGTTCCATCACGATGAGTACACGGCGGTTTACCATCAAATCAACATCCGAACGGAGAATATTGATGACCTGAATGGTTCGCTCTACCTTTACATTCTTTGGAACATAAATCAGCAAGCCATCCTGTGCCAGGAATGTATTCAATGCCGTGATGCCATCTTCGTCGGTTTTGGCAATCTTAGCGTAGTATTTCCCGATGAATTCAGGGTTTTCTGCAGCAATCTTGTTCAAAGAGTCCACAATTACGCCCTCCGGAAGCTCTACTTTAGGCAATGCTTTGTTATAAAAAGCATCGTTTACAACGAAGTAGAGCGAAGTGCTCAGATTAGGCACATCGCAGCGGAAAGCTTCGTATGGATCTACCGGAATTTCCAGACGATTCAAGTTCAAGCCATAGTCTGGCTCGAAGATGGCGCTCATATCTGTGTACTTGTATCTTTCTACCTTTCGGGAAGGGAAGCCCAGACGATGGAAGTCCTCAAACGCAGCATCGCGCACCGCATTAAGCACCTCAGCACTGTTCTTCTTGATTATTCTCGAAGAAGACTGATACAAGTCTAAATATTGTTTTTCTGAATGCATAGCCATCCTCCCTATTATTTCTCATCTACTTCTGCCTTGATCCAGTCGTAGCCACGAGCCTCAATCTCCTTGGCAAGTTCAGGACCGGCAGTCTTCACGATTCTACCCTTATAGAGTACGTGAACCACACTTGGCTTAATCATATCGAGCAGACGCTCGTAGTGAGTGATGACGATGGCAGAAGTCTTGTCGGTATGCATCTTGTTCACACCGTCAGCCACGATACGCATCGCATCCACGTCGAGACCAGAGTCGGTTTCATCGAGGATAGAAAGCTTTGGCTCCAGCATAGCCATCTGGAAAATCTCGTTGCGCTTCTTCTCACCACCCGAGAAACCTTCGTTTACTGAACGGCGAGCCAACTTGCTGTCCAATTCCACCAACTCGCGCTTCTCACGCATCAGCTTCATGAATTCGCTTGTATTCAATGGTTCCAAACCCTGATACTCACGCTTGGCATTGATAGCCGCACGCATGAAGTTGGTCATGGATACGCCAGGAATCTCCACCGGATACTGGAAAGAGAGGAACAAGCCTTCACGGGCACGGTCCTCTGGCTTCATATCCAGGAGGTTCTTGCCGTTGAAGATAGCCTCACCCTCAGTTACGGTATAGAGAGGGTTACCCGTGAGCACAGCGCTCAAGGTTGACTTACCGGAACCGTTAGGTCCCATGATAGCATGTATCTCACCATCGTTGATAGTCAGGTTGATACCTTTCAATATTTCTTTGCCTGCAATAGTAGCATGCAGATTCTTTACCTCTAACATAATTGTTATAAAATTGTGTCAATTAATAAATCACATACTGATTCTAACAATGTAGGTGGCTTGGTCCACCCCCATTGTTCAAACAAAGGAGGAGGGTCTAACACCACGAAGCTACATTCACCAGAGAGTATAATATCATGTGAGAAAGCTGAAACACTGTTATTTTGCAGCATGATAGAAGCCGTTGAAGATGGAGCAGAAGCATCCAACTTAAAATAGCCATAAAAATGCCCATCAACAGTATATATCGGCCTATACTGAGAAGCAAAACCTCTTACAATCGAATCTTGTTGAGCAGTCAAATTTACAGGTCTTATCTTGGAAAGAATCTGACCAAAAGCATTCAAATGCACTGCCAACAGCAATAACAAGATACACTTTTTCATCACAAGCCTCACTTTCTATTCATTTTTTATCCTACAGTTCCTTCGAGTGAAACACTCAGGAGTTTCTGTGCCTCAACGGCAAACTCCATAGGCAACTTGTTGAGCACATCCTTGGCATAACCGTTTACGATCAAGCCGACAGCCTCCTCGGTAGGAATGCCTCGCTGATTGCAATAGAAGAGCTGGTCTTCTGAAATCTTCGAGGTAGTTGCCTCATGCTCGAACACGGCTGTGTCGTTATGGGCATCCATATATGGGAAGGTATGCGCTCCACAATCGCTGCCCAGCAACAAAGAGTCGCAGGAACTGTAATTGCGTGCATTGTCGGCATTGGATGTGGCACGAACCAGACCACGATAGGAGTTCTGGCTATGACCAGCCGAAATACCCTTCGAGATGATGGTACTCTTGGTGTTCTTACCCATGTGAATCATCTTGGTACCTGTATCGGCCTCCTGATAGTTGTTGGTAACAGCTACACTATAGAACTCAGCTACAGAGTTGTCGCCACGCAAGATGCAGGAAGGATACTTCCAGGTAATCGCAGAACCCGTCTCTACCTGAGTCCAGCTCAACTTAGAGTTCACACCACGCAAGTCGCCTCGCTTGGTTACCAGGTTCAGCACACCACCCTTACCATGCTCATCACCAGGATACCAGTTCTGAACGGTAGAGTATTTCACCTCAGCATTATCCTTGACGATAATCTCTACGATAGCCGCATGGAGCTGGTTCTCATCACGCATTGGCGCTGTACATCCCTCCAGGTAAGAAACGTAAGCATCATCATCAGCGATAATCAATGTACGCTCAAACTGACCGGTGTTACGGGCATTGATGCGGAAGTAACTGCTCAACTCCATCGGACAGCGGACGCCCTTAGGAATATAAACGAATGAGCCATCACTGAATACGCAACTGTTCAAGGCTGCATAAAAGTTATCACGATAAGGAACTACGGTTCCCAGATACTCTCTTACCAGATCAGGATGCTCCTTCACAGCCTCACCAATACTGCAGAAGATGACGCCCTTCTCACGGAGTTTCTCCTTGAAAGTAGTCTTTACCGACACAGAGTCCATGATGGCATCTACGGCGGTACCGCTCAAAGCCAGACGTTCCTCCAGAGGAATACCGAGTTTGTCGAATGTTTTCTCCAACTCAGGATCAATCTCCTTGTTTTTTGGCTTCTTTGCCAAAGGGTCGGCATAGTATGAAATCTCCTGGTAGTCAATAGGTGGCACGTGAACGTGTCCCCACTTTGGCTCCTTGAGCGTCTTCCAGTAATTGTAGGCTTTCAGACGAAATTCGAGCATCCAGTCTGGCTCTCCCTTCTTCTGCGAGATCAGGCGCACAACATCCTCGTTGAGACCCTTTTCTATGATTTCAGTATGTACATCAGTGGTAAAGCCGAATTCATACTTCTGCTCAGCCACCTGCTTGACAAACTGATTCTTTTCTTGTTCTTTCTCTGCCATTTTATTTAGAATAACCTTTCGTTATTTTAACCCTAAATAGGGATAAGCCGCTGAGGACTCATCCCTACCTTATTATATATAATATATGCTATATTACAATTTCTGCTCTACCTCGATCTCAGTGAAGGTCTCGATAACGTCGCCCTCCTGGATATCGTTGTAGTTGACGAGGCTCAAACCGCATTCCATACCGGTAACCACCTCCTTAACATCGTCCTTGTAACGCTTCAAGGCACCGATTTCAGCAGTACGTATCACGATACCGTCACGGATGACGCGAGCCTTATCCTTAGCGTGTACCTTACCCTCGGTAACGAGACCACCGGCAATAGTACCCACCTTAGAAATCTTGAAGGTCTGCTTAACCTCAACCTGACCGGTAACGATTTCCTTCTTCACCTTGTCGAGCATACCAACCATCGCACTCTTGATATCGTCGATAGCATCGTAGATGATAGAGTATGTGTTGATTTCAACACCCTCACGGTCGGCAGCCTTACGAGCATCGGCAGATGGACGAACCTGGAAACCAACGATGACTGCATCTGAAGCAGATGCCAGCATCACGTCGTTCTCTGAAATCTGACCCACAGCCTTGTTCACCACGTTCACCTGAACCTTCTCGGTAGAAAGCTTGATGAATGAGTCGCTCAAAGCCTCAACAGAACCATCGGTATCACCCTTCACGATGACGTTCAACTCATGGAACTCACCACGTGCGATACGGTGAGAAATATCACCCAGGGTCAAGCGCTTCTGAGTACGCAAGCCCTGCTCACGCTGCAGCTGCTCACGCTTGTTGGCGATTTCGCGAGCCTCCTGCTCTGTTTCGATTACGTGGAACTGGTCACCTGCAGTAGGCGCACCATTCAAACCGAGGATGATAGCTGGCTCTGCAGGAGCTGCTGACTTGATGTTGGCATTACGCTCATTGAACATCGCCTTAACACGACCCCAAGAAGTACCTGCGAGTACGATGTCGCCTACCTTCAAGGTACCGTTGGCAACCAATACGGTAGAAACATATCCACGACCCTTGTCGAGAGAAGACTCGATGATGGTACCTGTAGCACGACGGTTAGGGTTAGCCTTCAAGTCGAGCATGTCAGCCTCGAGGAGCACCTTGTCGAGCAAATCGTGAACACCGATACCCTTCTTAGCACTGATTTCCTGGCACTGATACTTACCACCCCACTCCTCTACGAGCAGGTTCATGTTAGCCAAGTCCTCACGGATACGGTCTGGGTTAGCACCTGGCTTATCAATCTTGTTGATTGCGAATACCATAGGCACACCGGCAGCCTGGGCATGAGCGATAGCCTCCTTGGTAGTAGGCATCACAGAGTCATCGGCTGCGATGATAATGATGGCGATATCGGTAGCCTGGGCACCACGGGCACGCATGGCGGTAAACGCCTCGTGACCTGGAGTATCCAGGAAGGTAACCTTGCGGCCACTGTTCAGCGTAACACTGTATGCACCGATATGCTGGGTAATACCACCTGCCTCACCGGCAATCACATTGGTATTGCGAATATAGTCGAGCAAAGAGGTCTTACCGTGGTCTACGTGACCCATGACGGTTACGATTGGAGCACGTGGAACCAAGTCGTTCTCATCATCCACTTCCTCGCTCACGGCCTCCTGAACCTCGGCACTCACGTATTCGGTCTTGAAGCCGAACTCCTCAGCTACCATGTTGATGGTCTCTGCATCCAGGCGCTGGTTGATAGATACCATGATACCTACGCCCATCAGCGTAGAGATAACCTGAGTAACGCTGATATCCATCATCGTAGCCAACTCGCTAACGGTAACGAACTCAGTGAGTTTTAGGGTCTTGCTTTCCTTCTGCTCCTGACGAGCCTGATCCTGCAACTTCTCCTGAACAGCCTCACGCTTCTCCTTACGGTACTTAGCACCCTTCTTGTTCTGACTCTTGCTGGTCAAACGTGCAAGAGTCTCCTTAACCTGGCGTGCTACAGCCTCGTCATCAACCTCGATCTGGCGCTGATTGCCGCGGTTGTTGTTATTGCCGCGATTATTATTGTTATTATTTCTGTTGCGGTTTTTGTTCTTCTTGTTATTACCGCCGTTGTTGCCATTACCTCCGCCATTATTCTTAGCTTCGGCATTGATGTCAACACGTTCTTTGTTGATACGAACACGCTTTTTGCGCTCATTGTGCTGTTGAGCCATTTTCTCCTCACGTTCCTTGCGGCGCTCCTCCTTGGTTTTCTTCTTAGGACGAGTGCTCTGGTTGAGGGAAGACAAATCTATCTTGCCCAACACCTTAGGCTCATTAGCAGTAAACTTCTTCTCACTCTTGAGAGTAAACACGCTGTTGTCTGCTGCGCCAGCAGAATGCTGTGCAGTTTCATTCTTAGCATGATGATGCTCTTTCTTTCCCTGAGGAGCATTCTGCTTATTCATCTGAGCGTTTGACTGCTGTGATTTCTGATGATTTTCCTGTTTCATTTGCTGTTTATGCTGAGAAGCCTGTTGTGGCTTCTGTTCCTTCTTTTGCTCAGCCTTAGGAGCGTCTTTCTTCTGCTCAGGACTGACGGCAGCAGTCTCAGGCTTTTCCGCAACAGACTCTGCAGCAGGCTTCTTACCGATATTGTCCAAGTCAATCTTTCCCAGCGGCTTATACTGCTGCTGTCCATTAGACTCCAACAAGCTTTCAGCGCGATTGTCCTTCTGCTCTGGCGCACGCTTCTTATCTTTTGCTTTTTTGGTAAAGAGTTTCTCAGCCTGATCACGAACCTCTCTGTCCTGACTGAAGGCATCATTCAATGCCTTGTATTGCTGGTCGGTGAGTTTGAAGCTCGGTTCTGCCTTGACATCTCCCAGGTCTTTTCTTTTCTCTAGGAATTCAACTGCCGTCTGAAGTCCTATATTTAATTCACGTAGTGCTTTATTTAATCTGATGCTCATAAATTATTTATTCTCCTATTTTTAAAGTTAGATTCCCTGCAAGCACTCGCTGGCAAGGGAATTATTGTTCGAATTCGGCGCGCAACACGCTGAGTACATGATCAACGGTCTCCTCTTCGAGGTCGGCCTTCTCAATCAGCAAGTTGCGAGGTGCATTGAGTACCTGCTTGGCAGTATCAAGACCGATGCCCTTGATAGCATCGATAACCCACTGGTCAATCTCATCAGAGAACTCATCCAAGTAGATATCCTCATCGGCCTCATTCTCGTCTACCTCACGGAATACGTCGATGGTATATTCTGTAAGCATAGAAGCCAGTTTGATGTTCATACCGCCACGGCCGATAGCCAAACTAACTTCCTCAGGCTGCAAGTAAACCTCTGCTTTCTTGTTCTCATCATCAACATTGATTGAAGAAACCTTGGCTGGAGCCAACGCACGCTGAATGAAGAGTTTGGTATTGCTTGAGTAGTTGATGACATCGAGATTCTCGTTGCAAAGTTCGCGAACGATACCGTGAACGCGGCTACCCTTAACACCTACACATGCGCCAACCGGGTCGATACGCTCATCGAATGTTTCAACAGCAATCTTAGCACGCTCTCCCGGAAGACGTGCGATACGGCGGATTGCAATCAGACCGTCTGCAATCTCAGGAACCTCAGCCTCCAACAGGCGCTGCAGGAAGATTGGAGCAGTACGGCTCAAGATAATCTTTGGATTATTGTTCTCGTTGTCTACACGAAGGATGACCGCACGAACAGTCTCACCCTTGCGGTAAGTATCACCAGGAATCTGCTCAGTCTTAGGCAACATGAGCTCGTTGTTCTCATCATCTACAATCAGAACCTCGCGCTTCCAAACCTGATAAACCTCACCAGAGATAACCTGACCTACGCGATCCTTGTATTTGTTGTAGAGTGAATCATGCTCCAACTCAAGAATCTTGGAAGCCAAAGTCTGACGAAGAGTCAAGATGGCACGACGACCAAACTTATTGAAGTCAACCGTCTCACTTACATCCTCACCAACCTCGTAATCCGGCTCAATCTTACGAGCCTCAGAAAGTGTAATTTCCTTATTTTCATCTTCAACTTCGCCATCAGCAACAACTATACGGTTGCGATAAATTTCGAAGTCACCCTTGTCAGGGTTCACGATGACATCAAAGTTTTCGTCACTACCAAAAATCTTGGCAAGTACATTACGGAAGCTCTCCTCCAATACACTTACCAATGTAGTACGGTCGATATTCTTTGTTTCTTTAAACTCGCGGAATGTATCAATCATACTCGCTGTCAATTCTTGCTCTTTTTTAGCCATAACTTAATTGAAACTAATTATGTATTTTGTATATTTTACTTTATCCATCTGGTAAACGTGATCAACCTCCTGCTTAACCGGACGTTTTTTACCTTCAACCTTTACCTTTTCTTCAACGCCAACTGTGAAGTCATTTCCTTCAACAGCTTTCAAGATACCCTTCACCTTCTTGCCGTCGGCATCAAGCACCTCTACCTCCTTGCCAATGAAATTGATATACTGCTGCGGAACTTTGAACGGTTGACCCAAGCCTGCAGAGCCAACTTCGAGCTCATAGTCTTCCTCGTCACGGTTCAAATGATCCTCAATATACTTACTCAAGGCAACACAATCCTCAATCCATACTCCATCGGCATGGTCAATCTCAACAACGATTCTATCGTCGGGACTGATTTCAATGCTTACCAAGAAATATTCCTTATCTTGGAGCCATTCTTCAACTAATTTTTTTACGACGTTTTTATCAATCATATATACCTTATTAAAATAAAATGAGGAACTCTTGTGAGCCCCTCATTCCACTGAACGTTGCAAAATTACAAATATTTTTGTGATTAGCCAAAAAAAATGCAACTTTTTATTCGCAACGTGCACATTTTTAATCGATTGTGCACGTTTTTGTACTTATTTCTTCACAGGATGCAGTATTTTTTCGTATTCTGATGGAGAATTCAGCAATTTTACTGCTTCCTTAATCTGCTTGTCATAACGCATGGAATTCTGGATGGCACCGCGCTGGAAATAATAGGCAGAAACGATGTCATTTTCCAACAGATGCTTGATGTAATCCTTGTTATAATCCAGATCCTTTGCCACATTATGGCTCAGCTTTTTCTTCAAAGCCTCAAACTCTGCCTTGGCATCATCGTAGTAGCCTTCAAACTTAGCGAGTTTTTCCAAGTCTTTGAGATACTTTTCTGTTTCACGGTCGTACTGGAAGTTAGCCTTCAACACGCGTGTCTTGAATTCATCATAGTCGGCATCGGTCAGCGAGAATTCCTTCGCAGGAGCAATAGCAGGATGCTTGGCGATATAATCAACCTCATAATTAAGCATCACCTCATTACTGTCGCGGGCACCAGCCAGATAGAAGGCGATGTTTGGCAAAGAATCAGGCTTTACTTCTACATCCGGCTTCACGCCACCTCCATCTCTCACTTCTCTGCCACCTGCAGTATAGAACACCTTGGTAAGAGAGTCGGGAACATGCTCCACATAACCACCCTTATCGTGCTTATAGTTGAGTGCCTGAACGCATCGACCGCTAGGAATGAAATATTTAGCAGTAGTAAGTTTCACCTGTCCGTTATAAGGCAAATCCATGGTAGTCTGCACCAATCCCTTTCCATACGTGCGCGTACCTAATATTACAGCACGGTCATAATCCTGCAGACTGCCGCTCATGATTTCACTGGCACTGGCAGAATTTTCGTTCACCAATACCACCATCGGCATAACGGAATCTATCGGTTCAACCGTGGTCTTATAAACATGATTAGAACGCTGCAACTTTCCCTTCATCTCCAAGACTGTCTTACCTTTAGGCAAGAACATATTGATGATGCTGACCGCTTCGGTAACAGAACCACCACCATTATTACGCAGATCGAAGACAAGACTCTTGGCTCCTTGCTTTCTCAAATCGATGAAAGCACGACGCACTTCCTTGGCAGACTGCTCGGTAAAGGAATTGAAGTTGATGTAACCGATACTACCCTCCAACATGCCATAATAAGGCAAGAACGGCAACTGGATGGTACGGCGTGTTACCTTCACCTTCATCGTCTTGCCTGTACTTGGACGCTTAACTTTCAGCATGAAAGAAGAACCCGGTTCACCACGAAGATGATCGCTGACGTAGCTCACCTCCTTATTGGTCATATCCTCATCATCAATACTCAGGATGATGTCACCCTTCTTCAGTCCCACTTCTGCAGCAGGCATATTCTCGTAAGGCTCGCTGATACAGACGCGCTGCAACTGGAAATTGTAGCGTATCACTGCACCTACACCCGCATACTTGCCGGTGAGCAGGTTCTTGAGTTCCTTCATCTTCTGCTCAGGATAATAGGTAGTATAAGGGTCGAGACTACGCAACATGGCATTGATACCATTTCCGACCACAACTTCAGCATCGAGCGTATCAACATACATCAAATCGAGATTTTTGTAGATGGCATTGAATATTTCCATATTCTTTGCGGCTTTGAAGTCATGATCTTTGTCAACCTGGGCAAAAGTAGGAACTGCCAGGAGCACCATAAGCAAGGAGAACAGTATTCTTTTCATTGTTACCTTATTTAATTGTATATGATTCAACTTATTGGTTATTTTCTCCTCCTCTTCACGGCATTCGCCCTCGGGAGAAGATTTCGACCACAAAAGTACTCATTTCTTTGCGAAAAACACCATAAAATAGGCAAAAAATGGCACAAAGATAAGAAAAAATACACTTTTTTAGAGAAAAAGCGAAAAAAGTCAGCAAAAAATTTGGCAGAATGAAGAAAAGTTAGTACTTTTGCACACGCAAATAAGGAACGTCATGTTCTTTACAGAAAAAAACGCTTCAATAGCTCAGTTGGTTAGAGCACCTGACTGTTAATCAGGGGGTCGTTGGTTCAAGCCCATCTTGAAGCGCAAGAGAGTTTCAGGTTAGCCTCGTAACTCATCTTCTTTCATAGCAAATTGCTTCAATAGCTCAGTTGGTTAGAGCACCTGACTGTTAATCAGGGGGTCGTTGGTTCAAGCCCATCTTGAAGCGCAGAAAAGAGTCACAAGTTTTACTTGTGACTCTTTTTGTTTATCCACATTTTATCCCACTTTGCATTCTCCATTCCCATTTACAAATACTATATCCGGCAATAACCAGAGAAAGCAATATCAAAAAGGCACATTCCTATGCGGAATGTGCCTTTATATATAATAATGTGTCTAATACGCAGATTATTCTACATCATTGTTGTGATCCAAAGAGTCGTTGAACTCCTTAGGAGCCTGCTCATCATTACGATGTTCGTAACGACGTGGCTGACGAGCTGGACGCTCACCACGACCTTCATGACGATCATCACGACGACCGCGACGCTCACCGCGCTCAGGACGTGGACGACGCTCACGCTCTACATAACCCTCTGGCTTCTCCATCAATACACGATGAGAAAGTTTGTACTTGCCAGTCTTAGGATCAATCTCCATCAACTTCACCTTGATCTTGTCGCCTTCCTTGATACCAGCCTCTTCAACTGTCTCAAGACGCTTCCAATCAATCTCAGAGATGTGGAGCAAACCATCCTTACCAGGGAGAATCTCTACGAAGCAACCGTAAGGCATGATAGAGCGAACAGTACCCTCGTAAACCTCACCAACCTCAGGAACAGCTACGATAGCCTTGATCTTAGCCAAAGCTGCATCGATAGAATCCTTGTTAGGAGCAGATACCTGGACGTGACCCTTACCATCAGTCTCCTCGATAGTGATAGTAGCACCAGTATCCTCCTGCATCTGCTGGATAATCTTACCACCAGGGCCGATGACAGCACCGATGAATTCCTTAGGAATATCGAATGCTACGATACGTGGAACCTGTGGTTTCATCTCAGCACGTGGCTCAGAGATTGTCTCCATCATGCAGTTGAGGATGTGCTCACGACCAGCCTTAGCCTGCATCAAAGCCTCCTCAAGAATCTCGAAGCTCAAACCGTCGCACTTGATATCCATCTGTGTAGCAGTCAAGCCATCGCGGGTACCAGTGGTCTTGAAGTCCATATCACCCAAGTGGTCCTCATCACCGAGGATATCACTGAGGATAGCGTACTTGTCCTCACCTGGGTTCTTGATAAGACCCATAGCGATACCAGAAACTGGCTTCTTCATAGGAACACCTGCATCCATCAGGGCGAGAGTACCGGCACAAACAGTAGCCATAGAAGAAGAACCGTTAGACTCCAAGATCTGGCTTACCAAACGTACTGTGTAAGGGAAGTCTGTAGGAATCTGACCCTTCAAACCACGCCATGCCAAGTGACCGTGACCAATCTCACGACGGCCTACGCCGCGCTGAGCCTTAGCCTCACCTGTAGAGAATGGAGGGAAGTTATAGTGAAGGAGGAAGCGCTGGTAGCTCTTCTCGAGCACACCGTCGATAAGCTTCTCGTCCATCTTGGTACCGAGCGTACATGTAGAGAGAGACATAGTCTCACCACGCTGGAAGATAGCGCTTCCGTGAGGCATTGGGAGTGGAGAAACCTCGCACCAGATAGGGCGGATTTCTGTAGTAGCACGGCCATCAAGGCGCAAGCCTTCATCAAGGATGCAACGGCGCATAGCATCGCGCATTACGTCATCATAGTAACGGGTAGCCTCAGCGTGCTTCTCCTCCAAGTCTTCCTCAGAAAGATCGGTATGAGCAGCGTCATACTTCTCGAGGAAATCAGCCAAAACCTTGTCGAAAGCATCCTGACGTGCATGCTTCTCCAAAGCCTGGTGGTTGATATCATAAGCTGGCTTGTAAAGCTCAGACTTGATCTGCTCACGGAGTTCCTCATCGTTGATCTCGTGGTCATACTCACGCTTCACGTCAGTACCCTTCTCCTTAGCCAACTCATACTGGAGTTCGCACATAGGCTTGATAGCCTCGGCAGCCACCTTGAGGGCACCAATGAGATCCTGCTCAGAAACTTCCTTCATCTCACCTTCTACCATCATGATATTGTCCTTGGTAGCACCAACCATGATATCCATGTCTGCCTCTTCCATCTGCTGGAATGTAGGGTTTACAACATACTCACCATTGATACGAGCTACACGAACCTCAGAGATATAGTACTCGAAAGGAATATCTGAACAAGCCATGGCAGCTGAAGCAGCAAAACCTGCAAGGGCATCTGGCTGGTCAACACCATCGGCTGAGAGCAACATTACCTGTACGTAAACTTCTGCATGGTAGTTAGAAGGGAAAAGTGGACGCAAAGCACGGTCCACAAGACGAGAGGTAAGGATTTCCTCATCGCTGGCTTTGCCTTCGCGCTTGGTGAAACCACCAGGGAAACGACCAGCAGCACTGTACTGCTCACGATAATCTACTTGCAAAGGCATAAAATCTGTACCCGGAACTGCATCCTTTGCTGCACAAACAGTTGCGAGAAGCACTGTGTTACCCATGCGGAGAACCGCAGCACCATCAGCCTGTTTTGCAACTTTTCCGGTCTCAATTGTGATGGTTCTTCCATCAGGCAACTGAACACTTTTTGTAATTACGTTCATCTAAATTAAAAAACTTATTGTTTTGTCTAACATCTAAAATATCTAAAACGCTGCAAAGATACCTCTTTAATTATTAATAAACAAATAAATCAGCAATTATTTTCCACTTTTTTAAATAATTTATCTATAGAAGGTGCATTATTCGCAATTTTATTACTATCTTTGCACTCGATAATTTTGCAAAATAATAAAATTCATGAAGATAACTAGACTCTTTTCAGTGGCAGCGATTATGGTAGCTGCACTGGCTTTGACTTCTTGTAACAACAAGAAATTCCACATCAACGGCAATATCACAGAGGCTCAGGACTCTATGCTCTATCTGGAGAACATCAGCCTGAACGGTCCTGTGAAAATCGACTCTGTGAAACTGGGCGAGGATGGTGCCTTTGCCTTCGACGAGGCTGCCATGGACTCTGTTACCCCAGAGTTCTACCGCTTACGCATCGCCAACCAAACCATCAATCTTTCCATCGATTCTACAGAAACCGTCAAGGTAAAGGCGGCTTATCCGCAGATGAGCTTCAAATACGAAGTGGAAGGTTCTGAAAACTGCAACAAGATCAAGGAGTTGTCTCTTAAGCAGATGACTCTCCAGAGCAATATCAACGGGCTCGTGAAAGATCCTAACATCGGCAACGATTCTATCGAATCCATCGTAGGCCGCATGCTCCAGGCTTACAAACAGGACATCAAGACCAACTACATATTCAAGGAGCCAATGAAGGCATACGCTTACTATGCGCTCTTCCAAACGGTACAGTTGGGCAATGTGAATACACTTATCTTCAACCCTCGCAACAACAAAGACGACGTGAAGGTATTTGCTGCCGTAGCAACCAGTTGGGATACCTACTATCCTGGCGCTGAGCGTGGCAAGAACCTCCACAATATCGCCATCGAGGGAATGAAGGACATCCGCATCATCGAGAACCAGATGGCACAGCAGCAGATTGAGACCAGCAAGGTGAGCGTAAACGGATGCATCGAGCTTGCACTTCAGGACAACAAGGGACAGGTACGCCGTCTCTCCGACCTCAAGGGCAAGGTGGTACTGCTCGACTTCCATCTCTTCGCCAGCAAAGAGAGCACCAAGCGCATCATGATGTTGCGTGAACTCTACAACAAGTATCATGCTGCCGGACTGGAGATTTATCAGGTATCAGTAGACCCTGACGAGCACTTCTGGAAGACCTCTACCGCTGCCATCCCTTGGATTTGTGTACGCGATGAAGATGGCATTCAGGGCAAGAGTCTGGCTCTCTACAATGTCCAGAGCATTCCTACCTTCTTCCTGATCGACCGCACCAACACCCTGCAGGCACGTGATGCACAGATTAAGGACATAGAGGCAGCCATCAAGAACCTTCTTTAAGATAACCAGGAGTTAGAAGTTTGGAGAGAACAGTTTCGGCTTTTCATCTTCCAGCTTCTAACTCTTATTCTTTAACGTCAGTTCTGCATCTGCTTTCATGATAACATAGATGGCAATATCAGAATACGAACCATACAAGAAACTTAAGAACAAAAAAACGATAAACTTTTAAACCCTAAAAAATGAATAAGAAATTTTTAGCAATGGCAGCCTTGGCGCTTATCACAACTGGAGCACAGGCTAAAGTAAAGTTGCCACACATCTTGGGTGACAACATGATTTTACAGCAAAACACAGAGGCTAACCTCTGGGGATGGGACAAACCAGGAACCACAGTAGAGGTAACCACCTCATGGTCTGGGCAGAAATATTCTGCCAAGACCGGAAAGGATGGCAAATGGGCTATCAAAGTACAAACCCCGAAGGCGAGCTACACCCCACTCTCTATCACTTTCGATGATGGCGAAAAGACCACTCTCAACAATGTGCTGGCAGGAGAAGTATGGGTTTGTGCAGGTCAGAGCAACATGGAGATGCCTGTAAAAGGATTCGGCAACTGCCCTGTAGAAGGTTACAACAAGGCGGTGCTCGAAGCAAACCAGTACAAAGGCGTACATTACGTAAAGATTCCTAGCGTAATGAGCAGCAAGCCGTTAGATGATGCCAACTGCGAATGGAAGGAGGTTAACCCGGAAACCGTAGGCGATGCATCTGCTACAGGATACTTCTTCGCACAGGTAATAAACAAGACTCTTGATGTTCCGGTAGGTCTGGTCATGGCAAACAAGGGTGGAAGCCGTGTAGAAAGCTGGCTCGACCGCGACTACCTGAAGAAGAACACCAAGGAAGATCTCGACTCTGTAAAGATGACCAAGAACCCTAAGTTTAAGTGGGATTTCCTCTACCCTCTTCTCTGGGGTAACGGAACTTTCCACCCTATCCTCAACTATAGCGTAAAGGGTATTCTCTTCTATCAGGGATGTTCTAACGTGGGCGACCCGGACGGCCAGTATACCAAACGTCTTGCCGACCTCGTTGCCCAGTGGCGCAGAGACTTCAAGCAGGGCGAACTGCCATTCTATTTCGTACAGATTGCACCTTATCATAATGGCGACGTAAATGGTGATTGGGGACCTAAGCTCCGTGAACAGCAGTTCAATGCAGCCAAGGTGATTCCAAACAGCGGCATCGTCTGTACCGAAGACCTGGTTTACCCATACGAGGTTGAGCAGATTCATCCATGTCAGAAACAGCCTGTAGGCGAACGTCTTGCACTCCAGGCACTCAGCAAGACCTATGGCATGAAGGGACTCTTCAGCGAGAGCATGACCTTCAAGGAGATGAAGATTGTAGGTGATACTATAAAGGTGCATTTCGACAACACCTACGGAGCCTACAACCGCTTTGAAGGTATCGAAGGTTTCGAAGTTGCAGGCGAAGATAAGGTATTCCATAAGGCTACAGCCAAGCACTTCTGGCAGGAAGGCAACGATCCTTGGAATGAGTGCGTCATCGTAACCAGTCCTGAGGTAAAGAAACCAGTAGCCCTTCGCTACTGTTTCCGCAACTTCCAGCTCGGCAATATGGCAAATGCAGGCAACCTGCCTCTCTTCCCATTCCGTACAGATAATTGGTAAATATCAGATAACCAGCGGCCGATCTTTGTTCAGCAGTCAAAGACCGGCCGCTTTTCGATTATAACATGAAGATAAATTCTTTTCCATTAAACATCAATCATTATACATTAATCATAATATGAGTCACGTATTAGATAAATTTCTGTTTTGCCCGGTTTGCGGCTCTAATCATTTCGAAATCAACAACATCAAGAGCAAGAAGTGTAAGGACTGCGGATTCTCTTATTACCTCAATCCAAGCAGTGCTACGGTAGCTCTCATACTCAACAGTAAGGAAGAGCTCCTGGCAGTAAGGCGCAAGAAAGACCCAGCCAAGGGGGCACTCGATTTGCCAGGCGGTTTTGTTGACATGGATGAAACAGGTGAAGAAGGTATGGCAAGAGAGGTAAAAGAGGAAACCGGACTGGATGCAACTGAGGTTAAGTATCAGTTCAGCTACCCAAATCTCTACCTTTACTCAGGTTTCATGGTTCATACCCTCGATATGTTCTATGAAGTGAAGGTGAAAGACGACACTCATATAGAAGCAATGGACGATGCAGAAGAATCATTCTGGATACCATTGAGCAGACTCAATCCTGATGAGTTTGCATTCGATTCCATACGCAAGGGGCTCCATCGTTATTTGGAAACAAAATTGGGGTAAAAAGGGTTCAATACAGCCAAATATGGCTCCCAAACATTAAAAAAACCAAAAAAAACACCATATAATAAGGTATAAGCAAAAAGTTTACTTACTTTTGCCAACCGAAAAAATTGTGTATAAGCTTATGCAAGAGAATTTAGTAATCGTCGAGAGCCCTGCGAAGGCTAAAAAGATCGAAGAGTTTTTAGGTAAGGACTATAAGGTTATGTCTTCTTACGGTCATATCCGTGACCTGAAGAAGAAGGAACTTAGTATAAACGAGAAAACCATGGAACCTGATTATGAGATTCCAGAGGAAAAGAAAAAACTCGTTACAGAATTGAAAACGAATGCGAAGAAAGCCAAGAAAATCTGGTTAGCATCCGATGAGGACCGCGAGGGAGAAGCCATCAGCTGGCACCTTTGCGAAGTACTGGGATTGGATGAGGAGAAGACAAACCGTATTGTCTTCCACGAGATTACCAAACAGGCTATTCTTGACGCAATCAAGAACCCACGCCATCTGGACATGAACCTGGTGAATGCCCAGCAGGCACGTCGTGTACTCGACCGACTGGTAGGTTTCAAGCTTTCTCCTATCTTGTGGAGAAAGGTTAAGCCAGCCCTTTCTGCAGGTCGTGTACAGAGTGTTGCTGTCCGTCTGATAGTAGAACGTGAGCGTGAAATCCAGAAGTTCCAGAGTGTTCCATACTATCGCGTTACCGCTATTTTCGCCCTGATCAGCGACAGCGGCAATGCAACAGAGGTAAAGGCAGAACTGGACCAGCGATTCAATACCCACGAAGAGGTTGAAGCTTTCCTTGAGAAGTGTAAAGACGCTAAGTTTATGGTTGAATCTGTAACCAAAAAGCCTTTAAAGCGTTCTCCTGCACCACCTTTCACTACTTCTACTCTGCAACAGGAGGCAGCACGCAAGCTTGGTTTTACCGTTGTACAGACCATGATGATAGCCCAGAAACTTTACGAAAGCGGACGCATCACTTACATGCGAACCGATAGCGTAAACCTCTCTACGCTCTGTTCCAACGCCAGCAAAGATGAGATTATCAGAGAATATGGCAAGGAATACAGCCAGACTCGTGCCTACCACACCAGTTCAAAGGGTGCACAGGAAGCGCACGAGGCTATCCGTCCTACATATATGAATGAACCAACCATCGAAGGAACCGCTCAGGAGAAGCGCCTTTACGAACTCATCTGGAAGCGTACCATCGCATCTCAGATGGCTGACGCACAACTCGAAAAGACAACCATCAACATCAATATCGGCAACACAAGCGAAAAGTTTGTTGCTACCGGCGAGGTTGTTTCATTCGATGGTTTCCTCAAGGTTTATCTTGAGTCAACCGACGATGAAGAGCATGCTGAGGATTCTTCCCACATTCTTCCAGCCCTGAAAGAAGGCGATGAATTGCAGCGCAGAGAAATCCTTGCTACAGAGAAGTATTCTCTGGCTCCTGCAAGATACACAGAGGCCAGTCTGGTGAAGAAACTGGAAGATCTCGGCATCGGCCGTCCATCTACCTATGCTCCAACCATCAGTACCATCCAGCAGCGTCAATACGTAGTAAAGGGTGACAAGACGGGTGAAGAGCGCACATTTACCATAGATTCTCTGAAGGGCATCAAGATAACCCAGAAGTTGAAGAAAGAGATGGCAGGCTCTGAAAAGGGCAAGCTTCTGCCTACTGATATCGGCATCGTAGTAAACGATTTCCTGATGGAGAACTTCCCGAACATCATGAACTACAACTTTACAGCAGACGTAGAGAAGAAGTTTGATGATATTGCAGAAGGAAAGACCGAATGGACCAACTGGATGAAGGATTTCGACAAGGGCTTTGAGCCTGAAGTGAAGGAAGTCCTGGAAGCCCGCAACCAGCACAAAGCCGGCGAGCGCAATCTCGGAAATGATCCAAAGACCGGAAAGCCAGTATTCGTCAAGATTGGCCGTTTTGGACCTGTGGTACAGATTGGTTCTGCTGAGGATAAGGACAAGCCTCAGTTTGCCCAGTTACCATCAGACAAGAGCATAGAAACCATCACTCTGGAAGAGGCTTTGGAGCTCTTCAAGCTACCAAGAGAACTCGGTGATTATGAAGGCATTACTGTAACAGTTGGCTCTGGTCGCTACGGCCCTTACATCCTCCATAACCGCAAGTATGTTTCTATTCCAAAGGAGGATGATCCGCTGACCATCACCCTGGATAGAGCCATCGAACTGATCAAGGAAAAGCGCGAAGCCGAAGAGAAGCGTCATCTCAAAGTCTTCGATGAGGACGACAAGATGGAAATTCTCAATGGCAAGTATGGTCCATACATTGCTTACGACGGCAAGAATTACCGCATTCCAAAGGCAAAACATGAGAGTGCAGAGGAGCTTACATACGAGGAGTGTATGGAAATTATCAAAGCTGCTCCAGAACCAAAGGCCAGAGGCAGAAAGAAATCATAAACATGCCTCATTGACATAGAAACAGAAGAAAATGAAGTCAATCATCATCATAGGATACATGGGCGCCGGCAAGACAACGGTCGGCAAAGCCCTCGCCAAAGACCTTGGCGTTATGTTCTACGATCTCGACTGGTATATCGAGAGCCGAATGCGCAAAACCGTTAAACAGATCTTCGATGAAGTTGGAGAAGAGGGATTTCGCAAGATAGAGCACAATATGCTACACGAAGTGGCAGAGTTTGAAAATGTAGTGGTAAGTTGCGGAGGAGGAACACCATGTTTCTTCGACAATATGGACTACATGAACCAACTTGGCGAAACGTTTTACCTGAAGGCATCTCCAGAGACCCTTCACGCTCATCTGAAGATGGGCAAAGGCGTGCGCCCTCTGCTGCTCAACAAAACACCGGAAGAGGTAGACGAGTTTATCCATGAGCAGCTGAAACTTCGAGAGCCTTACTACGAGAAGGCAAAACACATCATCGATATCAACGTGATGGACAATTATGATAAAATCAACGCTATTGTTCAGCAGATCAGAGACCTGCTGAACATATAGCCGTATCTAATAAAGTAATATATAATAAAGGTAACAAACAAAACTGATTTCCAGCAAGCAAGATTAGAAAATGAAGAAATGGACTATTGAAGACTCGAAGGAGCTCTACAACATCTGTGGTTGGGGTACTTCTTACTTTGGCATCAACGGCAAGGGTGATGTCTATGTAACTCCATGCAAGGACAACACGCAGATAGACCTGCGCGACATCATGGACGAGTTGGCATTACGCGACATCAACGCTCCCGTACTGCTCCGTTTCCCAGACATCCTCGACAACCGCATCGAGAAGACAGCCAGCTGTTTTCAAAAGGCAAAAGAAGAGTATGGATACAAGGGAGAAAACTTTGTCATCTATCCTATTAAGGTGAACCAGATGCAGCCGGTCGTTGAGGAGATTATCTCTCACGGCAAGAAGTTCAACCTCGGACTGGAGGCTGGCTCTAAGCCTGAACTCCACGCCGTCATCGCCGTACAGGCACAGAGCGACTCGCTCATCATCTGTAACGGCTACAAGGACGAGAGCTACATCGAACTTGCCTTGCTGGCTCAGAAGATGGGCAAGCGAATCTTTATCGTAGTAGAAAAGCTCAATGAGCTGGATATCATCGAAAAGGTAGCCAAAAAGCTCAACGTAAAGCCAAACATCGGTATCCGCATAAAACTGGCTTCTTCAGGCTCAGGCAAATGGGCTGAAAGCGGCGGCGATGCATCTAAGTTCGGCTTGACCAGCGCAGAACTGCTCACAGCCCTCAAGAAGATAGACGAGATGGGATTCCACGACTGTCTGCGCCTTATCCACTTCCATATCGGAAGTCAGATAACCAAGATTCGCCGCATTCAGACTGCTCTCCGTGAGGCAGCCCAGTTCTATATTAGCCTCCACAAGATGGGCTACAATGTAGATTTCGTAGATTGCGGTGGCGGACTCGGTGTAGATTACGACGGCACCCGCTCTTCAAGCAGCGAGAGTTCCGTAAACTACTCTATCCAGGAGTATGTGAACGACTGTGTCTATACATTCGTAGATGCAGCCAATAAGAACAATATCGAGCACCCTAACCTCATCACCGAGAGCGGCCGTTCGCTCTCTGCCCATCACTCAGTCTTGGTTATCGATGTCTTGGAGACAGCTTCCCTGCCAGAAATGCCAGAGGAGTTTGAGGCGAAGGAGACTGACCACCAGCTGGTGAAGGATCTTTATGAAATATGGGACAACCTGAATCCTCGCAACATGCTGGAAGACTGGCATGATGCCGAGCAGATTCGCGAAGAGGCATTGCAGCTTTTCTCTCACGGCATCGTAGATCTGAAGACCCGTGCAGAGATTGAGGCAATGTACTGGAGCGTGTGCCATGAGATCAACAATCTTGCCAAACACATGAAGCATGTACCAGAGGAGCTCAGAGGTCTGGACAAGATTCTTGCCGATAAGTATTTCTGCAACTTCTCTCTGTTCCAGAGCCTGCCAGACAGTTGGGCTATCGACCAGCTCTTCCCTATCATGCCTATCCAGCGTCTGAACGAGCGTCCTACCCGCAACGCTACCTTGCAGGACATCACCTGCGACAGCGACGGAAAGATTGCCAACTTCGTTACCGACGGACATATCGGCAACGTTCTTCCTCTTCATCCATTGAAGAAGAACGAACCATATTATCTCGGTGTATTCCTCGTTGGTGCCTATCAGGAGATTCTGGGCGACATGCACAATCTCTTCGGCGACACCAATGCTGCCCACATCTCTGTAAAGGACGGCAAATATAGCATCGACCAGATATTCGATGGCGAGACCGTAGAGGAGGTATTGGATTACGTACAGTACAATCCGAAGAAGCTCGTCCGCCAGTTGGAGCAGTGGGTAACCAAGAGTGTGAAGGAAGGCAAGATTTCGCTCGATGAAGGCAAGGAATTCTTGGGCACCTATCGCAATGGTCTCTTCGGATACACTTATCTTCAATAAGAATTAACAGTTGATAGTTAATAGTTTACAGCAAGATTGCCCTATAAACTATTAACTATAAACTATAAACTAAACTTAAAGATGGAAAAAGTAACAGTAGTAAAGGTAGGCGGTGCCATCGTTGAAGACAGCGAGCAGCTGGCACAGCTCTTGAAGGATTTCGCAGCCATTCCTGGCAAGAAAGTATTGGTACATGGCGGTGGCCGCCGTGCCACTAAGGTAGCCGCAGCCCTCGGCATCGAGAGCAAGATGGTGAACGGCCGCCGCATCACTGATGCAGACATGCTGGAAGTGGTAACAATGGTTTATGGCGGTCTGGTCAACAAGAACCTGGTTGCCAAGCTCCAGGCTAACGGTGTGAATGCTCTCGGTCTGACCGGTGCTGATATGGACGTAATCCACAGTCACAAGCGTCCGTTGAAGGACGGTATCGACTTCGGATTCGTGGGCGATGTAGAGCGTGCCAACGGCAAGATGCTCCAGACCCTTATTAATGAAGGTATTACTCCAGTGATGGCTCCATTGACCCATGACGGCAAGGGCAACATCCTCAACACCAATGCCGACACCATAGCCAGCGAGACTGCCAAGGCTCTGGCTCCTTACTACGATGTGACATTGATATATAGTTTTGAAAAGAAAGGCGTGCTCAGTAATCCTGAGGATGACGACAGCGTGATTCCAGTGATTACCCATGCCGATTTTGAGAGATATAAAGCAGATGGTACCGTGGCAGGCGGCATGATTCCTAAGTTGGAGAATGCGCTTGCAGCCATCGATGCTGGTGTGAAAGAGGTGATTATCACCCTTGCTACCGCCATCGACGGAAAGCACGGAACGGTGATTAAGTGAAGAACGAAGAGTGAAGAGTGAAGAATTCATCACCTTTTTTCTTAACAAGAGTTAAAAATAGAAATAAATTAAGATTGGTTGTAACTTTCTTATAGCATAGTCGTCATTAATTATAGAGGGATGAAAGAAATCAGTTTCCAGAACGATGTTTTGCCGCTGAAGAACAAACTCTTCAGGCTGGCCCTTCGCATTACTCTCAACCGGGAGGAAGCGGAAGACGTTGTGCAGGATACGCTGATTAAAGTCTGGAACGCCCGCGACAGATGGCTGGAGCTTGACTCCATCGAGGCATACAGCCTCACCATCGCTCGCAACCTCTCGCTCGACCGCATCAAGAAGATGGAAAATCAGAATGATTCGCTGGAAGAGCAGAATACAGAAAGGTTAGACGAAAACACTTCTACCCCCTCAGAAAGGATGATTCAGAAAGACAAACTGGACATCGTAAGGAATATTATCGACGAGTTGCCTGAAAAGCAGCGCAGCTGTCTGCAGCTTCGAGACATCGAAGGAAAGTCCTACAAGGAAATAGCAGACATCCTCTGCATCACGGAAGACCAAGTAAAGGTGAACATCTTCAGGGCTCGTCAAACAGTCAAACAAAGATTTCAACAATTCGACAGATATGGATTATAAGTACATCAACCAACTTTTGGATCGCTACTGGAAGGGCGAGACTTCTCTCGAAGAAGAGGAGATTCTCCGTGCATTCTTCAGCCAGGACGAGTTGCCTGCCGAGCTGAAGCCATACCAAGCGCTCTTCTCTTACGAGATGGGCGAGGCTAAGCAAGAGGCGCTGGGTGATGACTTCGACCAGAAGATGATGGCGATGATTGAAGATGAATATACCAAGAAGCCTAACAAGGCAAAGGTGATTTCTTTGACAGAGCGCCTGAAGCCTCTCTTCAAGGCTGCTGCCGTGGTAGCTATCATCCTGACATTGGGCAATGCTGCTCAGGTACCTTTCCAGAGCAATGACATTGATTCTGTTGAAAACGTAGGATACATCAAGAGTGGCAAGGGCGTGTCCGTAGCCATGGGAGATTCTGCTTCGGTTGATTCTATGCAACGCACAGGCATCGATCAGGTAAGCACTCCAACAACGTCTCCAACGTTATTAAAGTAGATTATTTCTATGCTTTCTCTATAAAAAATCATGTTTAGTAAAACAATTCTGAAGCTGTGAAGTTTCAATTCTCTCAAATTTTTCATAACATACTAACGTAATAGGGCTGCCAGGATGTACTGGCAGCCCTTACTTATTTTATAAATAAACTAATTCATAGTTTCGTAGGGGCACAATTTATCGCCATCAAGAGTCATCATTTAAGCCTTCTGCCGGTCATCATAGATGACTCTTGCCTGCCTTCATATAAGGCTCCTGGCTAGCTTAAGAAGGAGGACTTGAAAGGGTGTTTTTCCTGATGGGGGTTAACAGGTTAACAGTTAACAGCCCAAAATGCCTACTTCCCCCACTCGCATATAATAATAAGTATATATATTTATATATAATATAAGGTATGGGAGAGGGGGAGGATGCAAAAAACAGCTGTTAACTGTTAACCTGTTAACCCTTTGCCCCTTTTGTTAAAAATGCTAACTCGCTCTAAATTGGCCTTTGATTGAATATCAAGAAGTTAGGCGTTTGCCTTTATAATATAGGTAACAATATGGAAACGAGCGCCTTCTGCTCGTTTCTGTATTTTACAATATCCAAAGAACGCCTCAATTCGGGGACAAAGATACGATATTTTTCTAAATATCCCATAACTCGCTAGGAGAAATTCACGGAATTTAGAACTATTGCATAAAATCTAATGCTTACCGACACAATATGCATCCAAAAACAAACAGCTGTATTCGGATATAGCCTATCCGAATACCTGCTGCCATAACGTTTTATTGCTGACAATGATTCTGACATCAGCTTTCATATACTTTTGCAATATAGGAGTATTTTGTCCCTGTGTGCTCACTGTGGCTGTAGCCATAAAATAGTTGCCATCTTCCCTATGTATGAGCTTGGCATTATGGCTTATAATGTTGCAGTTATAAGATACATTGTCATTACCCTCGAAAAATACATGAGCCGTCCTTGGCTCATCGAAAAGGTACACATACTTATATGGCATAAACACTTACACTGTTCTTTGATTGAAGACCTCACCATTAGCCTCTATGGATATAGGATAAGGTATCTTGTAGAAAGCAACTGCGAGGGCGAGGACTATTATCGTAATGACAACCGTTCCCAAGCTGACAAGGCGAGGAGGAACCTAGCCTATCACGTTCCTCACCTTCTCGCTTCTCAACTCGATATTATCTGATTCTCTTTCTTTCTGTTCCATATCAAAAACATTTTAGTTTCCCAATTACAACTGATTCTTCACAAGATTATAGTATGCCCCTCGTTTGGCGGTCAAAGACTCATGGTTGCCTATCTCAACCACCTTTCCATGGTCGATGACCACGATTTGGTCGGCATTCTTCACCGTGCTTAGGCGATGAGCCACAATCACAACAATCTTGCCCTTATAGAACTTATCCAAGTTCTCCACGATGCTTCTCTCATTATGAATAAAACAAGAAAACGTAAGTAGTAAAGCCTATGCTTTCTCTAAAAAATCAGGTTTATTAAAAAAATATGAAGCTGTGAAGTTTCAATTCTCCCAAATTTCATAACATACTAACGTAACAGGGCTGCCAGAATGTACAGGCAGCCCAAATTATTTTAAAGCTTAAATTTCCAGTTGATTCTTGACCAACTCATAATAAATGCCTTTTTGGCTAATTAGCGAAACATGCTTGCCTTGTTCTACAATCCGGCCATTTTTTAATACTATAATATTGTCTGCATCCTTAACTGTACTCAATCTATGTGCGATTACAATAGCAGTCTTTCCCTTTATAAAAGTATTCAAATGATTCATTATTTCACTTTCATTATTGGCATCCAAAGAATTTGTTGCCTCATCCAAGAATACATAATCAGGATTTTTATATACTGCACGCGCAATAAGAATACGTTGTTTTTGACCTAAGCTTAGTCCATGTCCATCTCGACCAATTTTTGTGTTATATTGAAGTGGTAAACTCTCTATATAATTCTGAATATTAGCAATCTTTGCTGCTCTCTTAACACGTTCTATATCTAACTTCATCGTATCCAAAGCTATATTCCTTGCTATCGTATCAGAAAAAATAAAGCCATCTTGCATGACTACCCCACATTTCTTACGCCAGTTACGTTTATTCAAGTCTGCTAGTTGTTCATTCCCAACCATTATACTTCCCCCATCAAGATTGTAAAAGCCTAATATCAATTTTAGAAGAGTTGTCTTTCCTGATCCACTAAGTCCAACTATTGCAGTAACTTTACCTTCGGGTATTTGAAAACTAACATCATTTATTGTTGGAATATCACTTAGTTTGTCATAGCTAAATTTTACATTCTTCAAAATAATATCACCACGCATTCTATCAGAAAAATCAACTAAATTTTTCTGGTCTTCATCGTCATCTAAATAAACATCACAAAGTCGATTTAAACTTAGTTTTGCATCTTGTAATTGACGAGCAAAATTCACTAGCTGTTCAACCGGACTATTCATCATGCCTATAATATATTGTATACTTAACATCATACCCAAGGTAACATTGCCTCTAATGACAAACATTGCTACCATTGAAGTTATTGACAAATTCTTCATTTGGTTTATGAAGGTTCCGCCCAATTGTTGGTATTGAGCCAACTTTAATCCTTTCAAAGACAGACGATATAAATTGCGCTGAATGCGTTCCCATTCCCAATGTTTCGTCTGCTCGCAAGCGTTCAATTTTATTTCCTGCATTCCTTCTATTAGTTGAATTATAGAACTTTGATTGGCAGAATTCATCGCAAACATTTTATGATCTAGCATTTCACGTCGCCTCATAAACATTTTTACCCACAATAAATACAAGACACTGCCACCCCAAAATATCAGAGCCACAACCCAATTATACGTCAAAATTATAATACCAAACACTATTAGGCTAATAATAGAGAATATGGTATCCAAACTAGAATTAGTCAAAAAACTTTGTATTCTAGTATGGTCATTGATACGTTGCGTTATATCGCCGGTCAACTTTGTTTCAAAGAAAGACATAGGAAGACGCATCAACTTTGACAAGTAATCAGAGATTAACGATATGTTTATTTGTGTACTTGCCTTTAGTAATATCCAATTACGCATAAAATTTAATGTGGTACATCCAACTTCCAGAAACATTTGCCCCAACAGAATCAGAAAAATGATTTTCATTTCTTTATTTGCGATACCTTCATCCACAATAGCCTTAGATAGAATGGGCAAAACAAACTGGGAAAATGTTCCTAGAGCTACAACTCCGAATAAAAGACAAAGATGTTTTTTATATGGAGCGACATATCTATACAGGAAGTTCATCGTATTCCTTTTAAAGATACCTTTTTCGGATATACTTTCATTATTTTCATAAAACTGTTGGGAAGGCTCTAAATATAAAGCCACCCCAACAGGTAAGCCATTCTCATTTGTGGTACAAAGAAAAGAGTTAGCAAATTCTGCTTCTGAGAATTTCAATCTCACACCACCTGCAGGATTAGCTATATAATACTCATAACCTGTTTTCTTGCTAGTAATCTCATATAGTACAACAAAATGGTTCTTGTTCCAATATATAATACAAGGCAACCGCATTTTTTCTGCAAGTTCTTGTATAGTCAACATTGTCCCAAAAGATCTAAAGCCAACGGATTCTGCAGCCAAAGCTATACCATACAAGGATACACCTTCGGTAGTGATAAAACACAAATTATGCAAAAAGCTGACAGGATAATATTTTCCATAGAACTTGCATATCATAGCTAAGCATACAGGACCACAATCCATACTATCTTGCTGTTGTATAACTGGAAATTTACTCATTGTCTACTTATTTGTTTGTTTCCAATATCTTTTCAGAGATTTTTTTATCATGTTCCAACACTTGCCCTAAACTTTGAATATTCACAAATTTAGTAACATCCCAATTCATTCCACGAGGATAGCCCTTACGAGAAGAATTTATAATATAAACAATTCCTACAAATTTACCTTTTATTATCATACGATCTACACAAACAACAAATTTGTTCTTACCATACTTGATAAGATTGCGCCAGATTATATTACCAGAAGGTTTAACGAGATTTGATTGTCCCATCCCGATTGCCTCGATATTCCAAATAGGACGCTTGCCATTCTCGACTTCTCTGATTTCGTAATTGGGAATCCATGCCGTATTCTCTTCCTTCAACCGTAAGACTAGAAATTGGTCTGCTATAGCAAAATACACGGTGTCTATCTGCTGCGGAATTGATTTCAGCACTTTTGTAATTAAGCCATAAGCAGAGTAATGCTTGTTATAATTGTCTGCTGTAACAAAATGTATAACACTATCACCTGTCAAATTGTCCTCTGTACGATACCCTTCAACAAATTGGAAAGTACCCTTACCATCATAACTCACAGCCTTTGCACCAGCACTATAAAATACCCAATCCGATGCATTTGAAAATATCGGTGCAATAGAGCCACAACCTGCGACAAAGACACATATTAAGATAAGCGCAAAAAAAATAATATTTCTTTTCATATCCATATATAATTTAAAATCTGTTCAACTCAGAAGTTTTTACTCGCGTGTTATGCCTTTTATTCTTATAGTTAAAATTATAAGACAACAACAAGCCTATATTTCTTCGGTCATTATCATTATAAGTCGCTTGACGAACCCAACCACAATAAGTAATGGAGGCATTCCTGTTGGAACAAAAAAGATTGTAGGCAGACAACTGCATAAACCAACCTCCTTTAAAGGATTTGCCAAGTGACAACTGGGTGCTCCATTGCTCCGTATGCATTCTGAACGCCTCATAATTTTTACCTTCATAATTGACAAACAACATAGCCTGAAAGTTATTTGGAAGACGGAAAGTATGATGAACTTTAAAGTTATAAAAAGGTCTATCATATTTCGTACTTGCACCCATAAATTCATACTTGAAGTCCTGTTTTCCAAAGCCAAATTCAATATAAGGAGTATAAAATCCGAACTGCTGCCACCAATTGACTCCAATGTTCATGCGTCTAAACTTTTGCAAGTTTATAGTCTGTGTCAAAATAACATCTTGTTCATTCCCATAAATACCACGATTGGCCATTATCTTTCCATCTATGAAATCATAACTTCCAATAACCCGAAGGTTCTTATAGGAAGCTAGAATATACAAAGAGTTCGTATAAGTTGGTTTCAACTTTGAATTTCCTTGAACGTATTCATACCTACTATGATATTGGAGATTATCATTAAGCAAAGCATAGTTAGGTCTCACTATAGACTTACGATACCCTACACTAGCATTGAATCCCTTAGAGTTTCTAAAGGTAACATCAACTGTAGGTAAAATATCATCATAGGTACTACTTTGCATGTCACTTTTCACTCCATTTTCATAATAATTCAACTTTGTATGCTCATAACGTAACCCTGCAGTAAAATTCCATCTCCCAACACCATAAGAGAAAGAAACATACTCTGCTTTCAACAATTGACGACGTTCGTTATTACTAGCATTCAAGCTGGTTTCTATATTTTGTTCCGTAAAAGAGAATTTCTGTTTCTCTTGCGAATAAGTTAACTCTATACCATAACTCATAGAAATAGTTTTTCCTAACAGCGTACTAGCATCTGCTATAAAAGAATTCATAAAGTTATGATTCATTCCATTTGTACAAACCTGAGAATTATTTTTTTCCACATAATCAAACAAATGGCTTTGGTTTCCCAACAACAAATCGTTCGTCACTTCCAAGTGCGTTTTCCTCAAATTCACTAAATAATATACGCTAGTTAACCACTTCAATGGTTTCATACAAGAGGTATTATCTGCAGAGGTACTAAAATCTTCCATACCTGCAACACTATGAACCAAAGAATTTATCCGAATGTCATGGGTTATTTTGTTCCAATTTATTTGCGTATTAGCCCCAATGCTACTCTTGTCATTAACTTTATAATCAAACTCAACGTTTGCATTCGGGGTTACCCCTTTATAATTCATCTCAACATCATCAGTCGTTACAGATTGAGGACGCAGAATCTCACTATAATCGGAAGCTTTTTGCAAAGCTCTTATATCATTGAAAGACAAACCGCCTGCTACCTGCAACTTGTTATGATTATAAGTCAAGGACACATTTTCTACGTCAAGGAATTTTCTTCCTTGTCGAAGATACAACATAGCATTTCCACCTAATCCATTAGGATTGTCCTTTGTATAAATTTTAATAACTGCATTTACATCAGATGCATACTTGGCACCTGGGTTAGTTATTACTTCTACTTTTTTTACCCGTTCGGACGAAAGACTGTTCAGTTCATTGGCATTATATAATTTTCTGTCGTTCAGGTACAATAATGCTTTTCCCCTACCAAAAACATAAAATTCTCCATCACTACCCGAGACAAAAGGTATCTGGTTCATCAGATTATTTATCGTACCACTTTTACTAAGAATTGAATTTTGTACATCTGCAACTATTATGTTACCTTGATTTTTAAATATTTGACGCGAACCGACAACCGTCACGCCTTTAAGCATACGAGCATCAGAAGACATACGAATAACTAGATTGTTTTGTGGCAAAGACTTCACCTCAACAGTATCCGTCTTCATTCCCACATAGCTAACTGTCAAGAAACAACTTTTTATCGAATCAGGTAACACAAAAGAAAAAGAGCCATTTTCATGTGTTGACATTCCAGTTATGAAACGAAAATCATAATTAAGAGCAGCAACATTTACCATCCCAAGTCCTTTTCCGTCTTGTCCCAAAATGTTACCATTTATTGTTTGAGAATATACACCCAGCACCTTCAAAAGTATAAATGTTATAATAAAAACACTTTTTTTCATTTTCTTATAATTTATGACAAATCTAAAGTTTTATTCATATAAAGTCCTTGCATTATCAAATGAAAGACAGATTGTCTCAATTGTTCTAATGATATCGAAGGAAGTAAATTTTGTGCCATTACATATTGACAAACTTCCTCACCTGTAGCTGCGCTCTCAAAGAAAAGCAATAACTTGCCCCAATTTTTCAACTGATGTCTTTCTATTTCATCTTGCAAATAAATACTCTCATCTATCCTCTCTAGAGAGTACTTCGATTTCAGTTTTACGGAAACATCACATAATATATCATCGCGCCCTTTTATGGTTTTAATTTGGCTGTATATATCATTAAAATCATCATATTTAGACATTGACTGTTCATTCTCTGGGTAAGATAATCCTCTTGACTTCAAATACTCTATAATGCGATTATAGTATTCAGGAAAATCACTTTTCATTCTATATTCTATCTGCTCACAAATATAAGGAGACTTTTTTAACGCCCCTAAACTATGCATAAACTTTCCTTCATATTGTGCTGCTTCTATAGACAAGAACTTTGTTATATCCGTAGTCTTTGACTCTTTTAACAAATAACAGATTGCTTTGTTCTGCTCTTGTGCATATTTAGTAAGAAACAGCTGTTCAAGGATGACATTAAATCTTCCCTTATTTTTTCCTGAACAAAGAATATCCTCATACATTGAATGCACATTATTCATTGCCTCTAAAGAGTAATAATGAATAAATTGTAAATCATTTCCTCCAAAGATGCCCATATTGGCAGCATGAGTATTCTCGCCTTCACTAAAAATGCGAGGAATGCTTTTGAACTTTTTATGCATATAACCCAAAGCACGTATATAATCATCAGTTGAATTAGGTACAATTTGCTCTATATTCTGACAAGCTACTCTTGCTTTAATTATCTCATCAGGAAACACGCCCCAAATAAATATATCATTATCTACATGAAGAAAAGATTCCTGTTGTAAGGAATAAGTAAACATTTTTGCATAAGCCCATAATGCAGGATCCAAATCTATAGCATTAAGGTCTGCATGAAAGACCTTATATGGCAAGCATAGTTCTTCCCCCAATAGTTGGAGACCATAATCATCTGTATAGATTTCTAGTTCTGGATAAACCTTAGAAATCGTCAAACAACTATAAGCCATAGAAAGAAGACAATAACGATAGTTTATCCATCCTCCATTGTATCTATTTTGATAGATATTTTGTTCATCTGCAAAAAGAGGTTTTGTCCAAAAAGATTGTATTATTTTCATACCCAACATTCATTTAAGTTTCTTATTAAAGAACATAATTGCATTTCGTCGGTGCAGAGTAGATATTTTCTTTATCTTTTATGTATGCCCGACAATCTTGGCACATATACCGCAATTCACATTCTTTACATTTATCTATATCATCCTTCTTAATAAACCATATTTTTTGAAATTCCTTATTATTAGCTACTTCTGAGAGTGTATAAACACCAAACTTCCCCCATGACTTAGCCATCGAAGGACAATTCTTAATATTTCCAAATCTGTCTATTGATATTTTTGCATTTAAGCAATTATTAAAAGAGAGAGACTCCATATAGAGCTCTATCTTTGGCAAATAATACCAAGGAGAACATATGCCACAATGAGATTCGTCATTAATCTCTTGACTTGTATAAATGATGAATATTTCTTCATGACTGTAAATACATTCCAGATTTTTGGGTGAATTTACAATGGACACCTTTCTCAAACGAGGGTACAAGAGTCTTATGTTTAGTATATTTTTAAAAGTATAATCTTCTCCATATTGAAGCATAATTTCTATATCACGCAAAGTGGTATCATCAGCCCACTTTAACACATCAGTTAATCGTGACAAGGAAATATAATCATAGAATCTCAATTCTAAATTTTCACATTTTAGGAGACTTAACTGCCTTATCCCCTCCATTAAATTATAAGATTCATTCTTGTCGTAATCAAATATAGCATTCGTTATCAGCTTTGGAGAAAACACATGATGTGGAAGAGGCCTAAACATAACCTCTACATTCTTTTCACAAAGCACCCCATAATCTTTATCTAACATGAATTTGAAATACTCACTAATGATATTTGCCTCATCCGCATACTTTTCCTTTATACTTCCTATCGTCTGCTTATTGTACTTGGTCAGAATATAATAAAGTGCATGAGGTATTAAGCTATAGGATTGTCGTTGCAAATCATATAGCGCATCTTTATTTTTACCATTCACCAAAACGCAGGATGGATATAACGAAAATATTTTTTTATCAAAATTATTCATATCTTTACAACCTCTATACTTTCTAAGTTTTCTAGATATCTGCTAATATGCTTATTAAAGACTGTACAGAAATAATCCAGATTATTGTATCGTGTACAAGTCACCTTGGCCTCTCTTGTCTTAATATCTAAACACTTTTTATCCACAATTATTTTATCTGCGAGGAGATAATTGAGACTCAATATATCTCTATCTTTTTCTGGTATAAACTTATATAATTTTATTCTTGAAGCCATAATTGTCCATCTTTATTAGTTCTTCGGCTACGATTTTATGCAAGCCATAGTTGCAAGGAAAATCAACCATGCCAAATTGCCCAGTAGGATTAACTTCTAAGAAATAAGTTTTTCCATCTTTTGCAACTATCAAATCTATCGAGCCACAATTTAGGTGCAAACGATACATTAATTTGCGTATTTTTTTCTTTAAATCAACATTTAACTTGCATGGTTCCATCCGATTAGGCTTTTCCCAATTATAATTGCGAAAATCCAACTGAGTTTGGTTGTCCTTTTGCGAAAAGATAGCCATTGGATACATCTTTCCATTTAGATAAAAAATGCGTAGCTCATACTTTTTCTCTAACTTCTCTTGTACCATAGATGGTAAAAAAGAAGATGGCAATGCAGATAATTCCTCTTTGTTTACTTCTACCGTATACATCATACCCCGATTACGTTTTCCCCATTCTGCTATGATAGGATCGAAAACAGACTTAGATATCAAATTCTTTTTTTCCACCAAATGAGCAAGTTGATTTCGGTCATTTACTAAATAAGTTGCAGATGTATTAAGTCCACAATCTGAAGCAACTTTTAGAACTTCTAGCTTGCTAACATTCATGTACATGGGATTTGTTAGCCATTTTTCATCTTTCAACGCAATCAATAATGTTTGTATCGAGCGAGCATATTCCTTAGATAAATGATTAATCAATTCTTCATCCATCTTATGAGTAGAAATCAAACGTCGATATGTTTCTGTACATCTGAACAACCCATACTTACGATACCATATAGAATGAATCGAATCTAAATCTATTTTTTTACCAGCCATAGTAAAAGAGAATTCACCATTTACAAGAGACACAGAAATCGGTTTGCGTAAAAACTCCCAAGAGTTGATACGCAAATAAGGATAATGGTAAAAATCCAGCCAATCTTGTACCAAATCGCAACTTAAATCCCCATCGTTTGAAAGAATGAGTACCATATTTCAGTAAATTTTAAAACAAATGCCATGTGTTAGCATGGCACCTGTATAAAAAATGTAAAGGCTTAGTATTAAGCATGTAAAACGTGCTCACAACTAATCATTACAAACACCATCTTGACAAGCATTGCCGTCATCATTCACATTGCCTGAAGAATACACCGTTACTGTATTCAATGTATAACCACCTTTGAGACGTTTCATACTCTCAACCTCCAACTTGTTGAACTTTGGCGAGTCCAAACTTTCAAATTTCTTCATTTTTATTCTCTTTTTAATTACTATAATATGTTTAGGAGCACTACCTCCTCATTTCTGCAACAAATATAAGTTACAAATTTAAGTCACCAAAATATACTATACTACCATTTGTAACCTTGAGTATCATCTCACCTTTAATGTCACTAGGAATTACAACAATTCCATCGTTACATACGGTCTCCCTATAAAGCAACGTTTCATCTTGATAGATTTCAACAACCCAACCTTCACTATTAGGGATGGTTAAAATATGGTCATTTTGGTCTAGGTAAAGATGACGAACAGATGTTCGATGTAAACCACCATGTCCTTTGTCTGGCCGTTCATACTGAACAGTCAGAATAATCTGCTCTTCATTATTTGCTTTAAAAGCAAACATAGGAACACATAGCATTACACATAATAATACTCCAAATTTCTTCATATAACATTTTGTTTATATTCGATTGCAAAATTATAATCTTAAATTAGAAGCGCCAAAATTTCAGAGCTAAATCAGTACACTTTTTTTACACATCATAGCAATAAGAGGCTTCGTATTGTCCTAATATACAACGACATAAACAAATATTAAACATAAGATACACATCAAGAGCAATATTGAAGATTATGCATCAGATTACCAGCATTGTGCTCTCCAAACATTTTAAAATTAGCACTCGCTTTTGCATTTGTAACACGCTGATTTGACGTATCTAAAATGACAGAAATTTCTGTATTTGAGAATCCTGCACAAACCAAAATACAAATGCGTTGTTCTTGTTTTCCTAAAGAGGCATCTCCCATAACATTTCTAAACTGCATAGGCAAACACTGTCCAAACATTGCCTCTAACAAGCTCCAATCATTTTCTTTGGCCTCTTGTCTAGACAGTCTTGGCTTAGCCATATTTTTAAACCTGACTACAATATCACAACTTTGCCACACTTTAAACTTTTTTAAAATGTCGAGGCTTGCGTATTTATCTTGATTCTCCTTTAATTGCTTTTCCAATTCATTTATTCGACATATTTTGTTCTTTATTGCTATGTCTTTATTTTTTCTAATCACATCTATATCATTTTTTAATTGAACACAATCTTGCATAACTCCAACATAAGCAACATTGAGTTTCTCTAGTTCTTTTTCTTTTTTCATTTGCTTTTCCTTATACCAAACAGATAACAGCACAACAGCACATAATAATATTATGAAACCTATTATTAATTCTATTTTTGCCATTTTCACTTTCTGTTCACTATGAGTAATTTCCCTTTGCATTTTTGAATAATTATACAAAGAAGCTGCCTGTTTTACCGCATCTGTTTTCATGTTTGCAAGAATAGTATCCATTCCTTGCTCACTCAATTTTGCATATTTTATAATAGAATCTACATTATTTTTTTCTTTAAACACAGCCAATAACCCTCGATAGGCTTCATACATAAAACCTGCATTACGAAGTTTGCGAAAATAAAATTCAGCAGAATCCAACTTTTCTATTCCCAAATAGTATCTCCCAAACAAATCATAGCAATGTTGCCTGTCTTGAATAAGTTCACCATCCTTATTAAATAATCCAGACATCGTTCTAAACTCCATTAGTTTTTTTCTCACTAAATCATATTGATGATTTTCCAAAAATATTCCGATTAATGTTGGCAAAGCACGAACTGCAGCAGAATGCATTCTGTTTTTTTCATACAATTCAACACATTGCTTTGTTAAAGATATTGCTTTCGTAGTATCGCCCATCATGTAAAAAATTGGAACAGATAGTTCTTTACCTCTAATATAATTATAAACATCATGGTCTCTTAAGGCATACGAACTAGATTTAGTATACGCTATCAAAGATTCTTCTAGCAAATTTTGGTCAACATAGATTTCGCCCATTTGTCCATAAATACATGACAATACATTAAAGTTACATTTTTTGTTTAACGTATCAGCAAACTCGGTAGCGACCAAGAAAGTAGCTATAGCACGTGGAGCATCTTTCTGGTCTCGATATATGCAACCCAACAAATAATGCGCCTCCATTTTCTCATTTGCAGTTCCTTTGCTATCATAGTAGGAAACTACCTTCTGAAAGGTAGAATCAGATGGCATTTTGAGATAAAGTTTGTTCTGTACCTTAGCCTTCAACAAACGAAATTTCATAACCACACACAGCTCTTGACTAGGTAAATTTTCCTTCTCAAAACGACATATACTATCATATGCTATTTGCGGATTACTCCCCATCAAACTATCTATCTGTTCCAATTTTACTAATCTAGGATTATCATTGGAACATGACACAAAGACAACCAACAACCAAAATATTAAATTTACTTTTTTCATCATCACTATATTTATAATTTGGCACAAAAGTAACAAAATAAAATGAAACTTACAACAATTCTTATGATTTTTTGCCTCAAGTTCCAACTTTGAATGATATATTTTATATAAGTAATTGCTTTTTGCCATACGTATTATTATATAACTAAAATTTCAAAAAGCCCCGACTACATCAAAGTAGCCGAGGCTTTCCTTCAAAATCTTCTATTTTTTATGTTTCTTCAATCTTCCAATCCCCTATCGTTCGCTTTTGGCTATCATAATTGATTCCAACTTTAACCAATCGCTTTCCATCTGCCGAATAAGGTATCAGATATCCCTTATCGTCTATCTGCCTCAGAGCCTCTTCTGCCGACTTATCGTATTTCAGTTCTATCACATACACAGTATCAGGCATGTGCAGAACGGCATCAGCCCTACCTATTGCACTATCTTCTTCCACCAGGATATAAGCACCCAAGAGGTTGAAGATGAGATAGAACACCGTTTGAAAATCCTTCTCGTTTTTATTAGACAGACGGTTGGAGATACTAGCAAGATAAGCTTGCATCTTCTGCAAGGCGCCATCCATGTTGTTGCTATAGAGCTGTTCCAAAAAGGCAAAGATAAAACTATTATTATCCAATTGAATTGGAGACAGATAGTTTGGCGCAAGCGATTTCAACATTCCTATGCGCACTTCCCTGTTAGGATAGTCCAGCTGATAGCATTGCAATAGCGGATTATACTTCTTGATGGTAAGATAACCACTCTGGTAGAGCAAAGGAAGCGCTGAAGTCATCTGCTCTGGCGAAACATCAAAGTCATCAACCCCTACACTTTTCTGCTCAATATCCATCACTCCCACATGATACTTCTGCAAAGTCTTGATGAGATAACTTGGGGTACCGGAACTAAACCAATAAGCCGAAACCTTTTTATTCTTCAAGGCCTTTACAAGACTGAAAGGATTGAATATATCTTCTGAATTATCACTGAAATGATAGCCATCATAATATGACGTAAGTTCACCTATTGTTTCTTCCAAGGTTCTGCCTAAATGCTTTGCCAACAACTCCACATCTGGCTTCATATCATTCAGAAGTTCCGTCTTACTAATACCGCAGATAGCAGAATACTGGTCGAACATGCTGATATTATCCAGGTTGTTGATTTCACTAAAGATACTTAATTGAGAGAACTTGGTAATACCAGTAATAAAGACAAAACGCAACCAAGGGTCCAAGTATTTAATAGGACTATAGAAGTTCTTCATGATCAAACGGAGTTCTACCAGATTTTCCTTCTCATGCACGACATCCAGCAATGGAGCATCATACTCATCAATGAGAATGACTACCTTCTGCCCCGTCTGCTTATAAGCACGTTTTACCAGACATTCCAAACGCTGATTAGCCTTAATAGCCCAATCTTCCGTACCATAGATTTGTTCCAACTGGCTTAGCTTACCTTCCAATTCATTGATTAAGTCAGCAGGATTCATGTGCTTTGCCGTACTCATATCAAAATGAAAAACCGGATACTTTACCCATTCCTTCTCATAATCCCCAAGGGCAAGCCCATCAAACAGATTCTTTCTTCCTTCAAAATAAGCCTGAAGCGTAGAGACAAAAAGAGACTTTCCGAATCGTCTTGGGCGACTCAGAAACAGATATTTGGATCCATTTCTTACGAAATCCACAATATACTTAGTTTTATCCACATACACATAGTTTTCTTCTCGTATCTCAGAGAAGGTTTGTATGCCCACCGGATATTTTCTAATCTCTTCCATAGTTTTCCTTCTTTATATTCCGCTGCGAAGTTACGAAGAAAAATGCATATACGCAAAGGTTTCATCGAAAAATTTCAATGTTAACAAATCTAACTCATAGTTTTCTCCCCTGAAACTCACCGTTTCTCGGTGCAGAAGTCATCGTTTTCTTCTTGGGAATACATCGCCTACCGGATGGAAATCCTTGCATTTCTTTATGATTTCATGCTAAAAAAATAACACGGACAAATTGAATTTGTCCGGACAAATTGTCCGAGCGTTCATAATTCACTGATTATTGGATAGTTACAAGCGTCCGGACAAGCAAGCCGGACAAATTCAATTTGTCCGTGTTATTTTTCAGCCGAAATCAGCCATTTTGTTTATTGCCAATAAACAAATTTGCGGCTTTTTATTTACTGGCAATAAACAAATCGGATATAAGTTCTATCATCAAAGCTCTTATTGCCCTCTACGATGCCCTTGGTGGCAATAAAGGAATGGATGTTCTGAGGGTCGTTGGCAATCTGCTCTGCCAATGCCGCCTCGCTCGCTGCCAAGGTTGGCTTCAGGAACGGATAGCCATCGCTCGCCAAGACTATCTCGGAGGAAGAAGATGGAATTGTATCTGATGCAGAAGCGGAGTCAGAGCAAGGGACAGAATCTGATGCTGGAACAGAATCCTGAACAGAACTAGAATCTGAAACAGAGACAACCTTCACTCCCTCCCGATAGATAGGAAATCCATCGATAACCGTATAGGTCTGGTTCTGCCCCGAAAGCATCGCCTTGATAAGCAATGGCTCTATCTGCTTCCTAGCCTCAGCAGGCGAAAGGCCCTGCTCTATCAACTCTACCCTCTTACGGGCAATTTTCTCCTCATAAGGCTTGCCATTCTCATAGAGTTTTCCATCGATGATGGCCTGGCAATCGCCCACCATCCAGACTTCATTCCTTGTCCGGCTATAAAGGATAGCCGAGGCGGTAAGCCGCTCTTCCGGATGCTCCTTCAACCGTTCTTCCACCCCTAGTTTTTCATATACCTTATTATATATATAGGCTGTCACGCCCTGGCAGAAATCATCTACCGAGGCATCCGCCTTCAGTTCCTCCCGGATATACTCCGAGATAAGCATCATGGCGTATCTTCCGTTCTTCATATCAGGATTGAGATGCTTCGGCGTCTTGCTCGTACTGCCATCTATCACAGCGATGAAATCATCGGTAACTACCATTCCATCCTCACAAGCCTCAGGGCTCTTCTTTCCTATGATACTGCTTTCTATAATCTTCATAAAATCTACTTATCTATCCGGTTATATATCTGAAAAAAGGCTACCCATCCAGGTAACCTTTTTACTCGTTTATTTATCTCTTAAGCCTTCACCTTCTTTAATCTGATAACCAGCTGTATGAAACTTGGAATCATGATGCAGAGAGAGAAACCTACGGCATAATACATGGTTTTCTCATCGCCATGGAAGAGGTCGATGAGTTTGCCATCGCTCTGAGGCATGATATTGGACAGGACATACGCCATCGTATTATTCACCCAGTGGAGCAGGATGCCCGGAACAAGACTCTTGGTGCGATAATACATCCAACCCAGGAGTAAGCCCAGCAGGAGGGCATTGACAAACTGCGCTACGTTGGCGTGAACCAGACCGAAGATGGCAGCCGAAATCATGATGGCTACCCAATGGTTCTTCTTGCTCATAAGACCCAGCAGAGTGCGGAGAACGGCTCCACGGAACACAACCTCCTCAGCAAAAGGCGCCAGAACGCCGATAGCCACATAGCCCCAAGGCTCCTTCATGAGCGATGCGAATATCTGCTCGGTATTTTCGTCCATCTCGATGCCTATCTGCTCATATATGAACTCCAGAGGAATGATGGTTCCCAGGGCGAACAATGCCACCCAGAGAAGCGTTGCCCAAGGCTTGGAAAGCAGATAATCGCGGGTCAGCGGTGTCCACTTCGTCTTCAGGAAGATGACGAGGGTGATAACGTTGCTGAACGCTGAGGTAAGCGCCGTCAGGATAGGATTGCTGCCCGAACTGATAGCCAGGAGCGTTGCCTGGTAACCTTCGCCCTTAATGCCCGCCCAGATTCCTACGCCAGCATACATCACGATAATCTGTACTACTATAAATATAATCAGGTAGAGGACGATATCCGTCAAACCTCTCTTTAAATTAATCTTTGCCATTGCTTTTACTGTTTATAATTAATCGTTTATAGTTAATAGCATTCTCGCTATCATTCCGCTTCCTTTTCAAAGAGATCCAGCACGGTCTGCTCATCCTCTTTCAGCTGCGCCGCCAACTCCTCGGGACTGTCAAACTTCTGTTCGCCCCTTATTCGCTTCACGAAGCTTACGAGCAAGAGCTGGTCATAAATATCCCCGTCGAAATTGAAGATGTGCGTCTCTAGCGTCAGTTGTCTGCCATTGAAGGTTGGGCGATTGCCCACATTCATCATTCCCCGTTTCCATACCACCGTATTCTCCAGTCTTACCCTTACGGCATAGACACCAGGGGCAGGAATCAGCTGTCCGAAGTGAGAGATGTCGAGATTGGCTGTAGGGAAACCGAGCTTTCTGCCTTCATGGAATCCATTCACCACCTTTCCGATGAGGGTGTAAGGGAATCCGAGGCACTGGGCAGCCATCTCCACTTCTCCCTCTTTCAGGAAAGAGCGGATGACGGAAGAAGAGATATTGATGCCGTCTATCTGGAAAGCTTCGTTCCTGATTACCTCGATGCCCATCTCCCTGCCGTAGCGCACGTAATCTTCGAAAGTCTCCTCGCGGTTGTGACCGAAGCGATGGTCGTAGCCGATGAAGAGTTTCCTTACGTTGAGATGGTCGTGGAGCACCTGCTGCATAAACTCTCTTGCCGACATGGCAGCCATCGCCTTGTCGAAATGCAGCACCACAGCATTATCCACTTCCGTCTTCGAAAGCAGCAGCAGCTTGGAGTCGAGTGTGCTCAGCATCTCTGGCTGATAATCTGCCTGCAATACCTTGCGGGGATGCGCATCGAAGGTGATGACGGTGGATTGCAAGCCTTCCTTTCGTGCCGTCTCTACGAGATGATGAATCAGGAACTGATGTCCCCGATGCACCCCATCGAAGAAACCGATGGTTGCCACACAAGGCGGCAACTGCACGATATCATTATAATGTATTGTATTCATAAGGACTGTCTTTAACATTCATATCAGAAGAAGAACTCCGATGGATTATCTTCTCTTTGCTATCATTCTCTTAAAAGTTCTCCACAGCTCGCCCGCCCAAAGTACAACGGAGGTTGAGCCGATGATGAGCAGCCACTCGTGGAGCGACAATGGTGTGGTGCGGAACATTTCACCACCAAAGGTTACAATAATCCACTGACCCACCAATACCAGTACAAGCACCAGAATCATTCCCTTATCCTTCAGGAAATGGCGGAAAGCAGTATGATGGCTCATCAGCGCCTTGGCATTGAAGAGGTTCCAGAACTGAATCATCACGAAGGTGGTGAAGAACATGGTCAGCTCATGCACATCTACTCCACCCTTGCCTCTGCGCTCACAGTAAACCAGCAGGGCAAACATAACGAGGAAGAAGACGATGCCGCAGAACAGAATGCCGAAACCGATGCTCTTGTTGATGATGAAATCGGATGCCTTGCGTGGTTTATCCTTCATCACCTCGTGAGATGGAGGCAATGAGGCAAGTGCCAAGGCTGCGAAGGTATCCATGATAAGGTTCACCCAGAGAATCTGAGTAACCGTCAGAGGCATCTCGGTTCCGATGACTGAGCCGCCAAGCACCAGCAGGAGGGCTACCACGTTTACTACCAACTGGAAGAAGAGGAAGCGCTGCAGGTTGCGATAGAGCGAGCGTCCCCACATCACGGCGTTGGCGATAGACTTGAAGGAATCATCGAGCAGGGTCATATCCGAAGCCTCCTTAGCTACGGAAGTTCCCGAACCCAGCGACAAGCCCACGTGAGCATAGTGAAGCGCCGGAGCGTCGTTGGTACCGTCGCCTGTTACTGCAACCACCTCGCCACGCTTCTGGAGCATGGCCACCAGTCGCTGTTTATCGGTAGGACGGGCACGGCTCATCACACGGATATCCTTTGCCCGTTCGTAAGCCTCTTCATCAGAAAGAGCCTCCCACTGTTCGCCCGTAATCATCTGCTGGTCGAGCGAGGTCAGAGAGCCATCTGCTCCGATATTCTCAGGTTCATCTTCGAAGACACCTATCTGCTTGCCTATCTCCAAGGCGGTGGCAGCCGTATCACCCGTAACCACCTTCACCTCGATACCCGCATGGCGGCACTCCTGCACAGCAGCAGGAACATCCGGACGGATAGGATCGGCAATGGCTGCAATGGCCTGCAACTGAAGGTCGTTGGCATCGAGAAGTGCTACCACTTCGGCAGTAGAGGTTCTGGAAGTTCTCATGATAGAAGCTTCTATCTTCTTATAGGCGAACGCCAGGGTTCTCATAGCCTTATGCTGCCACTCATCGAGTTCTTCGACTGACTGTCTCTGCATTCTATCTTCGATGATGCATTTCTTCATCACGATTTCAGGCGCACCCTTTACGAAGAGATAGGTCTCGCCATCAACTTCTGCCAAGGTTGCCATCATCTTTCTCTCAGTAGAGAAAGGCAACTGCTTGAGCACGTTCACCTGCTTGCGGAGTTCTTCATAATCCTTGCCCTGGGCATCGAGCCAGAGCAGGAGAGCCGATTCGGTAGGATTTCCGATAGGTTTGCCATCATTCAACTCGGCTGTAGAATTGAGGGCAATGGCAGTATCAAGCAGCGCCTCATCGCCCAGCTTGAGTTCCAGGGCACTCACCTGCATTTTGTTCTGGGTAAGCGTACCGGTTTTATCGGTACAGATTACGGTAACCGCACCCATGGTTTCGCAGGCATGGAGCTTGCGCACCAGATTGTTCGACTTCAGCATTCTTCGCATGTTGAGCGCCAGAGAAAGGGTAATCGCCATCGGCAATCCCTCCGGCACCGCCATCACAATCAGGGTAACAGCCATCATGAAGTATTTCAGCACGATTTCTGCCATATAGAAATAATCCTTGCCACCCCATGCCGGATTGGTGAGGATATCGTGAATCAGGAAGATGAAGAAGGCTGCCACAGATACTACAGAGCCTACCTTGGAAATCATCTTAGCCAACTTGTCGAGCTGCATGTGAAGCGGTGTCTCTACCGAAGTCTGCTCGGTAGATTTCTTCGCCACCTTACCAATCTCGGTAGCATCGCCCACGGCAGTAACCACGAACTCGCCCCTGCCATTCATCACCATGGTAGAACGGAGGATGATGTTGCGAGGATAGGCACCATCGCCACCGCCTTCCAGAGATTTCTCGGTAACGGGTTCGCCCGTAAGGGTAGATTCATTAATCTGCAGGTCGTTGCAGACGATGAGTTCTCCATCGGCAGGCACCTCGTCGCCCACTTCCACGAGCACCACATCTCCCACCACTACATCGTGGCGCGGAATCTCCATCACCTTTCCATTGCGGCGCACCTTTACCGGCTGCTCTTCGCTGAGTGCCGTAAGCAGATTAAACTTCTTGGCAGCATCGCGCTCAAAGTAGAAACCTACGGTTGTGGCAAGGAAAACAGCCACGAAGATACCGATGGTCTCCATGAAATTCTTTTCGATAAAAGCAAGGATGAGGGATACGAAAGCCGCCACAAGAAGTATCTGGATAATCGGGTCGCGATATTTATCCAAATACAGTTTCCATAATGAAGTACGTTGAGGAGGGGTGAGCACGTTTTTGCCATGCTGTTCCCTACTCTGTTTTACTTGTTCGTCGGTAAGACCGATTCTTTTGTTTTTGTCTATGTCCATTTCTGAATAGAAATTCTTTTCCTTTTTTGTACGATTAATAAGTACATACGCACGTGTGCGCACATAATTTGGTGCAAAGATACGCTATTTTTCTGATTCTAAGAAAATTTTTAAGATTTTATTTGGTTATTTGCCCAAAATCTAGTATCTTTGCACTCGAATTTGATAAAAATTCAACGGACTTGTAGCTCAGTTGGTTAGAGCAACAGACTCATAATCTGGAGGTCCTAGGTTCAAGCCCTAGCTGGTCCACAAGGTTAAGCATCTGAATATTAGATACTTAACCTATTTTTATTTCTAGACCTTTCTGGATTAAGAAATACAACCACCAGAGTTTTTCCTCTTTATTTGCTACATTGTTGACTGATTGTTGACTAATTAAATTAAACGTAACATGCTGACAATCAAAGCAGAAATTAAAAAAGGAGAGCTTAAAGCAAATGGTACTTACAATGTAAAGATACGCTTTACGCTCAATCGTAAGGTGAAGAGACTATCATCTAGTCTTTTCGTTTCTCCAAAAGACTTAACTAAATCTGGAGATTTCAAGAAAACGACCAAGATTTACAAGGAGATTGAGAACTTAGTACAAGGGTACAAGAGCAAGTGTAATGAAATGCAGGTTGATTTAAACAGCTATTCCCTTGATGATATTTTCAAGCACCTAAAGTTTGAGGATATGAAAGACAAGGAGATTGACTTTATCGACTTTTCCAGAAAGTGGATAGCTAAGGCTACCATAAAAGGAGCAAACAATTACAAGACCGTTCTCAACTCACTCACTTCATTTATTGGACGTGACAGCCTCAACATTTCAGAAATCAATTTATCCTTTATCATAGGATATGCTGATTATATAAAGAAATGTAGAGACGCTAAAATAGAGAAGTTGGAGAAAGCAGGGAAACGTGTTCCATCTAACAGAATGATGTCTTTATATTTAGGCAGTTTACGACACCTATTTAAGGAGGCACAGAAGGAATACAACAACTACGACAATGGTTTGATACTTATTCCATCATCCCCTTTCGACAATTTCAAGATTCCGAAACAGGAGGCAACCCGAAAGAGAGCACTTGATAAAGCCACCATCAAGAAGATTTATGCTCTTCCATATAGGAATACAAGCAAAGGCATCAAGGGGACATGCAGATACGACCTAGCTAAAGATTGCTTTATCTTATCCTTTGGGCTAATCGGCATGAACTCTGTTGACCTTTATAACGTGACAGATTACAAAGATGGTAAGCTGACATACTACAGAACCAAGACCAAAGCACGTAGAAATGACAAGGCGAAAATGGTGGTTAATGTTCCTCCTATGCTGAAACCTTTGATTGAGAAGTACAGAGACAAATCTGGCAAACGAGTCTTCAACTTCTATCAATATTACGCAAACGACAAAGGCTTCAATAAGGCGATAAATCGAGGCTTAAAAGAAATTGGCTCAGAATTAGCTATAGATGATTTGGAGTTTTACGCTGCAAGACATTCATGGGCAACATTAGCCATCAATAAAGTTGGCATAGATAAATTCACAGTCCATGCAGCACTCAACCACGTTGATGAGTCTATGAGAGTGACCGACATTTATATCGAGCGAGACTTTCAGAACGAGAATAAAGCTAATGCTAAGGTCGTAAAATACGTTTTTGGGACTAAATAACAAAGATTTCCTCACTTACATTTGCGTAGGTGAGGATTTTTTTTTAATTTTGCAACAAAAAAGTACAGATATGGAAACAATGAACAATATACCACCAATGCCAAAATTACCCAATTTCACAAACCTTTCAGAATTGGAGTTATACGATATTGAGGAACTAGAATATATAAAACTCATTGAGCCAAAAATAACTATTCATGATTCTTCAATTCCTATTTATCTCAACTTCTTTTTAAGATATTATTATTCCACGAATGACCTAGAAGGACTTTACAAAGAAGCCATCAAGAACGGAAGCATACCACCTCAATTCCCACAAAAGATATATACTGAACTTTTTAATAGCTATACCAATATTCAGTTCAAATATACTGACAATAATGGTAATGTCAAAGATATATGGGAAGAATATTGCACAAACAAAGAATTAAAAGAAAGCATCAAGGCTTTCAAAATAGAAAGCACGAAACTTTGGTACTTACTCTGTTTCTTGAAAGACTATGTTGATAACTTACAGTTCAAAAACAAAGAAAGTAAGACTATACAAGAGTGTCTGGGCGAAGCTACAAGCATCGTTCTTAAAAAAGGAGATGAAGAGATTTGCACAATCCGTAACAAAGCGATATTAGAAGTCCTCAGTTTATTACCCCTAGCACTTAAAAAAGCTAGCATAACTCCAGATTATCAGTTTAAAGATTATTACCTAGCTTATATCGCTAGTAGATTTTGGCTTACAGATGGCTCTGAAAAAAGAGCGATAAAGAAAAATGCAAAAGAAAGAATAACCTGTTTCTATGGTTTATGTCTTCTTTTTCTAGAAGACAAGAAAGGGCATATACCAGAATATGGGAAAGAGTGCAAAATATCCACGAGAAAAGAGACTCTAATTTCTAGACTATTATACACGATTGGATATGCTGACGAGAACTTCAACAAAAACAAACACAGAGCTGCCTCAAGTACATATTATAACAACAAAGACAAAGTTCAACCTATATCCTCTTCTATTTATTAATCAATCGGGTAGGAGGTAAATGTTACTCATAAGAGGCATTTACCTCCTACTTTCGCATTCACCGACCTCCCACACCACCGTACGTGCGGTTCCGCATACGGCGGTTCCTACTTTGGGTGCCATTCGAGATACGAACCCATCAGCGTGACATACCCTGTCTTACGAAGACTATCATTGCTGATAGCCATTTTCAAAATAGGACTGTCTGCTACACGCCAATACCCAAGACGGCTGTTGCCCCACATATAGGCTTGGTATTTATCTATACCACACCTTACGAGGTTGGCAATCCTCGTCTTGACTCTCTTCCAAGACTTCCATATACACATGCGTATTCGTCTGCGCAGCCATTTGTCCGTTTCAAGGAGCAGTTGCTTCATATTTGCAAGATGATAGTACCCCACCCATCCTCGTATGTATTCCTCTAGCTTTTGCTTCCATTTTTCATATCCCCATCCATTGCTCCGATTCGTAAGTTCCTTTAGTTTGGCTTTCATCTTTGCTTTGGATTTGGGATGCACAGTCAGTTGGCATTTGCCTTTGGATACATAGAAGGAGTAGCCGAGGTATTTCACACCACGCACATACGAGACGACCGTCTTCTCCTTGTTCACCTTGAGGTATAGTTTACCTTCTATGAACTTGGTGATGGACTCCTTGACTCGCATTGCCGCTCGCTTGGACTTACAAAATATCATTGAGTCATCGGCATAACGAACAAAGGGGAGACCTCTGCGTTCGAGTTCCTTGTCCAACTCGTTGAGCATGATGTTGCTCAGCAGTGGACTCAACGGTCCTCCTTGGGGAGTTCCCTCCTCACTTGCCTCGAACAAGCCCTTGTTTATCACACCGCTGCGAAGATATTTGTGTATAAGGCTGACAACCCTCCCATCCTTGATGGTTCGGCTTAGGATTTCTATGAGTTTGCTATGACTCACCGTGTCGAAGAAGCGTTCCAAGTCTAAATCGACAACGTATATATAGCCATTGTCGATTATCTTCTGCGCTCCCCTAAGTGCATCGTGGCATCCTCGCCTTGGGCGGAAGCCGTAACTTCGTGACGAGAACTGTCGCTCATAGATGGGTGTCAAGGTTTGGTTGATGGCTTGTTGCACCAATCGGTCAACCACGGTGGGGATGCCCAACAGGCGCTTCTTGCCATTGTCCTTCGGTATCTCTACTCGACGGACTGGGTTCGGACGGTATGAGCCGTCCTGCAAGGAACGTATCAGAGAATCCTTGTTAGCCAAGAGCCAAGGGAGGAGTTCCTCACAAGACATCTTGTCGATACCGCCGCATCCCTTGTTGCGAACCACCGCTTTGTAGGCTTGGTTCAGGTTATCGGGACTAAGGATTCGCTCCAACAAGTGCTCCTTGTCGAATGGTACTTCCACGATGTTGTCTTCACACATCCACATGAAAGTCTGCGCTCCCCCATACCATTCGGATTCCGCCCTAGCTCTTTGGGGGCAGCCATTAACTTTTGCCAATGTTTTCTGCGTTCTTACTTTCATAAGGTATGTTTCAATTACTATCGTTTAATATAGGTTCTGTCCTTCATGCGCTATATCGAAAAGCACACTACTATGACATCTGCTGACTTCTCACGGCTAGCTTTACTCCTTGCCTTTCGCAACATAGCTGTTCGACAAGTCCGTGAGACCTCCTCGGATAAGGGCATTGTCTTTCCATCTTATACCCACTTCATTTACACCAACCGTTCCGAATAGCTATGGGACTTTGATTTGTATAGCAATCTAATCCACGGTCATATGCCTTGTATGAAGTTTCTGTACGTTAGGTCAGATGTTTGCCGCCGGCTTCTTTCAGATTCCAACTCACGATGGACACCCTTGCCATTGGCTAGGTAATTCCCGCTATTAGGGCTTACTAGGGACTTGCACCCATTAGACAATGCTCATGCCGAGCATACTACAAAATGAAGTGTGCAGAATTTTGCACACTTTTTTTTATTTATATGTGTGCAAAAATAAATTGCAGCATTTCCACTTTTACTGTACCTTTGCAACCACATTCCGAAACAGAAAAGCAAGATGCAGCATAGCTTCAAAGTGGGTAGATGTTAGTGTAATCTTCTAAATAAAATCATTATGGAAGAGACAAAACAAGTGGCGACTTCAAACGCACCAGAGTTAAACAACGCTATCAAATCTGTAGCAAGTAATGAACTAATTAACAAGGAGGCAGACATGACTCAACAAGATATAAATAAGTACGGTAACACTTCTGTAACTACAGAAGAAGTAAATGAAGGCAACAAAGAGAAAGAACAATCACTTTCTACAACTGTGACGGCAACCATTGATGGCAAACAAGAGACAATCACTGTAGCTTTCACAAAGTACAGCATGAGCCAACCAAAGGACAAAATAATCAGACTTGGCGACAAGGAAAGAAGAATGGAAGTTATTTTCCATTTTGCAAAGCCAGAAATTTTCTGGAATGAGGAAATTGAACTTTTTGACAGAAATGAGAATATCATTGCAAAAGATACAGAGAACGTTCTCGTTCTTTGCGATACAGCAGATACCTATTGGAGAGTTTTCTCTGATAAAACCCTCAATAAAGTAGAGGTACATAACTTTAAAACTGTACAAGAATATGCACAAGCTATAGGCAATACTATGCTTGCGAGTAGAGCTATGAACAATGTTGAAAAAGTTGGCTATGCAGCTTTGGCAACAGGTAACAAAGCATGTCAACAGGTGAATGATTTCGCTAAGAAAAATCAGTTAACTCTGAACACAGCTAAATTGTACCTTGACTTAAAACTTCGTAACCTAACATTACTCTCTATGACTACAGGAAACAAGACTGAGGATTTAACATGTGGACGAACTGAAGAAAATGCCCAATCTCTATATGACAGCATCGCAAGCCAATCTGAAAAAGGAGCAAGAAAGCGATATTTCATCCACGCTATAAATGCTATTCTAGCTCAAAAAGATAGTCCAACACCAGAAGAATTAAAGAATGCTATTAGCAAACTATCTCCTAGAGACATTGCGACTATAGAAACGACAAGTAGCGATTACAAAGAAAATCAAATATCCTCAATTTTAACTAAGACGTTAATTCGCATAAAGTCTCAAACTTCAATGACTGCTGCGTAAAGAAAGAAACAAATAATAGAACATTTCAAAAGGGGTAGAAAAATTTGATATGGCTATATAAAGGCAATTTATCAGAAAATTCTACCCCAATAGATTTCTATTATCTAATAAAAAGCAATAAAATAAAACAACATGCAAACAATTAAAGCAATGTTAAATAAAGGCGAATGGCTTCCAAAAGCCCTAAAGCGTCTTGGCTATGATATGATTCCATCTAATTGCATTCTTGACAAGACTCTAACAGGTCTAGGTGCAACATCGTGTGAAATCGAGGCAAAGAGAAACTCTATAATCATAGAGCCTAATGTACCGGTAATCTTAGGCAAGTTGAATAGCTACGATAACATCGAAGCAGTTTATCAGAAATGTACTCCTTACAACATCAAGACATACTTGAAGTTAGATAAGAAGTACAAGAAAATCATGACTACTCCAGAAAGTTTTGAGAAAATTCGCAAAGCCGCTAAAGAGCTAGGCATTAACATATATGAAGAGTTCTTTTGTCTCTATGACGAATGCGAAAAAACGACACAGGATATTGACTATCGTAGGAGCATTACTAAGCCTATCCATGATTTCTTTGCATTTAAGGATAAAGCCATGGTTTCTGCTACCCCTTTGGATATGTCACACACTAAGTTTGAAGACCAAGGTTTCACAAAAATCAAGATTGTACCAAACTACGATTATCGTAAGCCGCTAACACTTATCGTAACTAATAGTTACTACAAGAGGATAAAGCAAACTTTAGATGGACTGAAAGATAGCAAGAAAATCTGCATTTTCTTCAATGTCACAGATGGCATAGCTGACTTAATTGACAATTTAGACATAACAGATTACAAAGTTTTCTGTTCTGAAAAGAGTGCCAAGAAGTTGATTAAAAGAGGAATCAATAATGCTTACTCTGAAATCACGTACCCACTTGCCAGAGTGAATTTCTTTACTTGCAGATTCTATTCTGCATTAGATATAACCAATTATGATGGAGTCAAACCAGACATCATCATGCTTACTGATTTACGTACAGCAAATTGGACGATGATTGACCCTTTCACAGAAGCCATCCAAATACAAGGTCGATTCAGAAAGAGAGAGGATGAAGAAGCTACTTACAATAGTCTCACACATATCTCCACCATCAATCCAGACATTAAAGTAAGAAGTAAAGAAGAAATTGGCATTAAGGTAGAACAATTTATAAAAAATCACGAAACATTACAAAAGCAGCATAACAATGCAAATAATGACATGAAGAAAGAAGCTATCTCTGAAGATTTGAAGAATCTGAAATATGAAGATTTGCTAGACGACAAAGGTGAAATCAATCCTTTCGCTATTGATAATCTGCAAAATGAAGAGAGAGTACATGCTTATTACAAATCAGCAGAAAACTTATACCAAGCCTACCAACGTGCAGGAATCTTCAAAGTAACACTTAACAATGTTACAGAATGTGTTGGCGAAGACGATATTGAGAGACTAAACCAAGCCAAACTTGCTATTGAACAAAGAAAACTCATAGTGGAGAATCTTGCGAATATAGACAAATGGTTTGCAAATGGGAAAATCAGCTTTGAAGAAAAAGAGAAATACAGAACTTTACTGAGAAAGATACCAGAGTTTCAATATATCATCAACGCCTATGACAAAATCGGCAAAGATGCTATTATTTCTGCTGAATATAAGAAAAAACTGATAGATAGGAAAGTTCGTGAGTTTGACCAATCAGAGGACTATCAAAAAAGATACAGCTCTGAAATCAAGAACTTAATCAAAGAAGCCTTTCCTCTGAATGAATACATCAATAAAAATATCATAAAGCAAAAGATTATGGATATTTATTATCAGAATGGCATCATGAGTAAAGTAACACAAAATACAATAAAAAGTTACTTTGAATGCAAGGAATCTGGTAAAATTAACTCATTTAAGCTGATAAAATTCAAGTTTTAATGAGGGGTAGGAAAATACAACGCAGCCATATAGAGCAAAAAAATATAAGAAAAATACCCCCTAGAAAATATCAGAAATCTCTTGGATTTTTCAAGAATATACATATCATTGTCTAAGAAGATGGAACTAGTTTTCACTTTTTGGCATAAAATATTTAATAGTTATCTGATTAATCAAACTAAGCCGTGAGCCTCAACGCTTGCGGCTTTTTCTTTTTTATACCATCCTTTAACAAGGAGAGCATAAGGCAAGATTATCCAAATTTTTATTTCACCTGCTCGTTACAAAACTACCCTACAGCACCAATATACAGCCTCAACTTTTTCAACCTAGCTAATTAGTTAGTAAACATCATATCTCAAAAAATCAAAAGTCCGAAGAAGAAAGAGGAAGACTAAAAATAAGGACTTTACACATTACTATATATTATATGCCTCTACTTTATATCTCCCCATGCGTTCTACAAAAGACGGTGGGGACATACACTTTAGTCCCCTCCTCACTCTTAGATAGAAAAATAAATATATATATAAATAGCCCATGTACTAACGCCAATATTTATATAGAGATTATAAACAACATTATTCACTTCTAATTTATTGAGATTATGAACAACATTATTTTATTGCCACAGGCACAGAGAGTAAACAACATCGAGGATGCAGTTATCTTGGACGATTTCAAGGCAGAGAATCACTTTATTGAGGCTAATACCCAAGAGGTAACCTTCGAGCACTTAAAGAACGATTGCATCACTCCTGTTTTTGCTAAGGACAACGAGTTGACCATCAACCACGCAGACTTTATTGAGACCATCGAGGATGCAACAAGAACTTTCTTCCATGGTCAAAAGGTTGGAACTCCAGACATTCGAGTTTCCCACGTAATCAAAGGCAGAATACCGGAAGCTGTGAGAAAGCCTGCTAATCAACTCTTGGATTCTGACAAGACCATCTACTATGAGCGTGCAGCATTCAGCATCGACATCCCTACAGTTTTCGAGACTATAATGGGTAACAAGTTGAATCTTTCCATCGTAGGAGTTAGAGCATACAACCAGATGAACTTATATTCAAAGAAATCTCCAGAGCTATTCCGTCTAGCAATAGGTTTCAAGAACCAAGTTTGCTGCAACATGTGCATCTTTACAGATGGTTACAAGGAGGATTTGAGAGTGACATCTGCTAATGAACTCTATCGTGCAGCCTTGGAGCTATTCAACAGTTTCAATCCTGCTAGACAACTTCAACTACTCCACTCGTTAGGGAACACCACCATGAACGAACATCAGTTTTGCCAGATACTTGGCAAGATGAGACTCTATCAGTGCTTACCTAATTACTATCAGAGAAACATTCCTAAGATGTTGCTAACTGATACACAGATTAACAGCGTAGCCAAAGCATACATCAATGATGAGAACTTTAGTAGTTTTGGAGAGGACATCAACATGTGGAAGTTCTACAACCTGTTAACAGGAGCTAACAAGTCTAGCTATATAGACTCATTCTTGGATAGGAGCCTCAACACTACCCAACTTGCACTTGGCATCAATGCAGCCTTGCATGGTGACGAGCGATATAAATGGTTTATCGACTAACCACAGACAGGACATCTATCAGAAATGGTAGGTGTCCTTTAGTTACTAACTAATAAGCAAAAGACGCTTCATTGATATATGTAGCTATGAGAGAAACTAAGCTGAAATGTTAAATCTCAACATATATTAGAAGAAAGACAGACAAATCCTTGGTCAATCAAACAATTATTGCTAAATTTGCACCAATTCTACAAGGAGTAGAAGTACATATTTAGAATGAGCGTTTGACGTTATCTTAACATAGAATCTGGACAATTCTAACGACATAGGTAACAGGTCAAGGTGCTCATGCTTTCATGTTGCATATATATACCCATATATATAACACATGGAGCATGGGCTATTGTCTGTTTATATGTCGCAAGCAGTCCAGAGCTTTATGTTAGTAAACACCAATAGTCCCCATGCTCCTTTCTTTATGTGTAGAAAACAATAATCTACAAAAGCCTATCTGGTGGGGATATAAAGGCACATAGTTGCACAATTATGAGAAAAATTCTTTTATCTCTGTTGTCTATGGCTATGCTCACAACTGTTTTTGTTGGTTGCAAGAGTAAAGCAGAAAAAGCAATAGAAGAAATGCGAGGCATCACCCAACAATTTATTGTTGACATGAACAATGCCCAATCTAAAGAAGAAGCTTTACAAATTCTAAAAGCTTACGAAGAAAGAGGCAAATATGAAGAAATGAAGCTGTCTGAGGAGGATAAAAAAGAATATCTCCAAAAATCAAATTGGGAAGACATTCAAGAGAATCAAAGACTCCAAAAAGAAGCTCAACAGGCTATAGAAAATGCAAAAAAAAGATTTAGAGGAAAATGAAAAAAGTTCTTATCACAAGCGCACTTTTTTGCTTAGCAGTTTGCAATTCTTTTGCATATAGAGACAAGCCTGCCGATTTAGATGCTGATACTTCTATGTCTACTATAGGAATAATTCTCGCTCTAATATTTGGAATCATCTTTGTGCCAATAGGATTCTCTTCTAGTGGAGATAAAAAATTTGGATGGTTATGTGTGTTACTCGTTGGTGCAGCTATTCTTGCTTTATTTATGAAATGCTCTTAACCATTCCGACAACTACAAGCCAACTTCTACTTTCATGTGGAGGTTGGCTTTATTTTTTAGCAAATATTCTTTAAATAGAAAAGTTTAGTTGCCAATATGGTTGCAAATTCAAAGAAAAGCATTATCTTTGCACAAAAACATAAATAATGTTTATATGACAGAAAACAAGAAACAAGACATCACAACAGAACTTCGTGGAGCACTTCAAGAAGTAAAAGACCACATGGAAGGAAAGAAACAACTTCAATCCTTAGATAGTCTTCTTGAAGAATTATAAGAGAGATGGGGTTCTCTCTATAAAATGAATCCCAATATTATTTGCAAAGTACGTAACTATCGTACCCAAGCAAAAAGGATGATTGTTGACTCATTGTTGACTAATTTCATTCTTTCAGTGTTCATTAATAGGTTGACAAATAGCATAAAAAGACTTGTAGCTCAGTTGGTTACACCTTGCTAAGTCCGCAGGAGTTAGTAAGGCTCGGCACAGACTCATAATCTGGAGGTCCTAGGTTCAAGCCCTAGCTGGTCCACGCTTCTATTACAGCGACTTACGAGCAATCGTGGGCCGCTGTTTTTCTTTTTGCACAGAACTTATCCGGCAAGAAAAAGAGGGCAACTGGAGCTTTTGCAACCAAGTTGCAGAAACCTTTTCGTAATTTTGCAACCGAAATAGAAAAAGGAACTGAATGTTCCTGGTTATATAGAACTAAAAGTATTGCAAAATTATGGAAAAAATGAAACATTCTCACGAACATCATCATGAATGCCATTGTGAAAATTCTCACGAACATCATCACGAACATCATCATGATTGCTCATGCAGCACAGAAGAACATGAGCACCAGGGGTGCGGTTGCCACCATCATCATCATGAAGAAGGCGGTTTGAAATCCAAACTCATTCTTATCGGTGTAACTGTTATTCTCCTGATAACAGCCGTTTTCATCGAAAAGGAATACAGTCTGGCAACCTGGCAGTTGCTCCTCGTCTATCTCATTCCTTATTTATTAATAGGACACGAGACGCTGGGCGAAGCTGCAGAAGGTATTGCCAAGGGCGATATGTTTAACGAAAACTTCCTGATGGCTATCGCAACCATCGGAGCCCTTTGCATCGGATTCTTCCCTGGATCAGATACAGAATTCCCGGAGGCAGTCTTTGTGATGCTCTTCTTTCAGGTGGGCGAACTCTTCGAAGGATATGCGGAAGGAAAGAGCCGCGACAGTATTTCGCATCTGATGAATATCCGACCAGATGTAGCGAATGTTGAAAGAAACGGAAAAGTAGAGGCCGTTTCGCCGGAAGATGTCAAGATAGGAGAAACTATCGTGATCCGTCCGGGAGAGAAAGTTCCATTGGATGGTATTGTTGTTGAGGGAAGCTCAGCCTTGAATACCATTGCCCTGACAGGTGAGAGTATGCCACGGGATTTGAATGAAGGCGATACTATCATGTCCGGTTGCATCAACCTTTCAGGAGTGGTTCGTGTACGCACCACCAAGAGCTTTGGCGAAAGTACCGTATCCAAGATTATCTCTCTGGTAGAGAGTGCAGACAAGAACAAGTCGAAGAGCGAGGCTTTCATCACCCGTTTCGCCCGAATCTATACTCCTATCGTTGTTTTCGCAGCCATTGCCCTGGCGGTTATTCCTCCATCCCTGGCAGCTACAGGAATCGTAGGTGAAGGAACCTTTGGCGAGAACTTCCCATTATGGCTCAACCGCGCCTTGATATTCCTGGTAGTTTCCTGTCCTTGCGCCCTGGTCATCAGCGTGCCCCTCACCTTCTTTGGCGGCATCGGCGGAGCATCCCGGAACGGTATTCTCATCAAGGGCAGCAACTATATGGATGCTTTAGCCAAGGTGGGAACCGTTGTGTTCGACAAGACCGGAACTCTGACCCACGGAGAGTTTGCCGTGGCAGCTGTTCATGCAGATGCTTCCTGCCCAGACCATTCATCCCTTGATGCAGATAATGTGCATATTGGCGAATATTCTGACAAGGAGAAGATTCTGCTTCATCTGGCAGCTCATGCCGAGCATTTCACCACTCATCCTATCGGCGCAGCCCTGCGTACTGCCTTCCCGCAAGAAGCAACGGATGGCTGCGAGGTGACCGATGTAGAGGAAATTGCAGGACAAGGTATCCGTGCCAAAGTGAACGGCAAGGTGGTTTGCGTGGGCAACAAGAAGATGATGGAAAGCATCGGTGCCCAATGGCACGACTGCAACCAGGTGGGAACCATCATCCACGTCGCCATTGATGGCAAGTATGCGGGACATATTGTGATCAACGACACCCTTAAGGGAGGAAGCGCCCATGCCATCAGAGAGCTGAAAGAACTTGGAGTAGAGAAAACGGTAATGCTGACGGGCGACCGCAGAGAAGTGGGAGAAGATGTTGCCCACAAACTGGGACTGGACGAGTGCCGCGCAGAACTGCTGCCAACCGATAAGGTTTCGCATGTAGAACAACTGCTGAAGACAAAACCAGCAGGCAAGACGCTCGCTTATGTAGGCGATGGCATTAACGATGCCCCTGTATTGAAGCGTGCCGATGTGGGCATTGCCATGGGTGGACTGGGTAGCGATGCAGCCATCGAAGCTGCCGATGTAGTACTGATGGATGATGACCCTAGAAAGATTGCTCTTGCCGTGAAGATAGCCAGGAGAACCATTCATATCGCTCACGAGAACGTGGTATTTGCCATCGGAGTGAAGGTTGCCGTACTGATTCTCGCCACCATTGGTCTCGGCACCATGTGGATGGCAGTCTTTGCCGATGTAGGTGTTACGGTACTGGCTGTATTGAACGCCATGAGAAGTTTGGGTAAAAATCGTCTTTTTTATCGTTAAATACCAAAATAAGTTGTATCTTTGCAACCGAATTTTAATATACAATACTGAATGGTTATGTATAAAAAAGACATTTTGACTATGAATAAGATTATCAAACTCATCTTCGTGCTCTGCTGCTTCTGCGGCATTGCACAGGCTCAGCCTCAACGTCCTAAGCTCGTTGTAGGCATAGTTATCGACCAGATGCGATGGGATTATCTCTATCGCTACTACGCCCGCTACGGCGAAGGCGGATTCAAGAGAATGCTCGGAGAAGGATTCAGCGTAGAAAACTGCAAGATTCCTTACATCCCTTCGGTTACAGCCATCGGCCACTCTTCTATCTGGACCGGTTCCGTTCCTTCCATCCACGGAATTGCAGGAAATAACTTCGTGAAGGATGGAAAGGTAGTGAATTGTACTGCCGACGATACCGTCAACCCTGTAGGTTCTGACAGCAAGGCTGGCAAGATGTCGCCTCGCAATCTGTGGGTAACCACCATCGGCGATGAACTCCGTCTGGCTACCAACAACCGCTCTAAGGTGATTGGTGTAGCCTTGAAAGACAGAGCATCCATCCTCCCTGCAGGCCATCACGCCAATGGCGCTTTCTGGTTTGATGACAAGTCGGGCAAGTTCATCACCAGTACTTTCTATATGGATAAGTTGCCTGAATGGGTGAACAAGTTCAACAAGCAGAAACTCCCGAACAAGTATCTATCTAAGAAATGGGAGACGCTCTACCCTATCGATTCCTACAAGGAGAGCACCAGCGATGACAACAACTACGAGAATGGAATTGTTGAAGGCGAAAAGGCAGTATTGCCACTCGATCTGCCTACCTTATATAAAAAGCATGGTTATAAGATTCTCCGCAACACCCCATTCGGCTGCAATCTGACTTTCGATATTGCCAAGGCTGCCATCGAGGGCGAGAACCTGGGTAGAAACACAGATACTGACCTGCTGACCATCAGCTGCTCCAGCACCGATTACATCGGACATCAGGTGGGCGTGAACGCCATCGAAACAGAAGATTGCTATCTCAGATTAGATAAGGCATTGGCAGATTTCTTCGCTTATCTCGACCAGACCGTGGGCAAGGGAAATTATCTCACCTTCCTCACCGCCGACCATGGAGGCGTGAACAACGCTACCTTCCTGCAGGATCAGCGAATCCCTGCCGGCATATGGAACAAGAAGGGAATGATGGAAGAACTGAACCAGATATTGAAGACGAAGTTCAATACCGACAAGAATCTCGTGAAGACCATCATGAACAATCAGGTATTCTTCAATACAGACATCATCGAAGAACTCGGTTTGGATTATACAGCCATCAAGCAGGTGGTAGTAGACAGACTGAAGAAAGACAAGGATGTGCACTATGCCTTCGACATGGAGAAGACCTCTATCGAGAGCATCCCTGAAGAGCTGAAGTTCCGCGCCATTAACGGTTATAACCGCGAGCGCAGCGGAGGTGTTCAGATTGTACTGAAACCAGGCCACTACGATTATTACAGCAGCAAGGGAACTACCCACGGAGCATGGAATCCATACGATATCCATATTCCTTGCCTGTTTATGGGTTGGGACATCCAGCACGGCGAGAGTGCCCAGCCTCACTATATGACAGATATTGCCGCTACCGTTTGTGCTATGCTGCATATTCAGGCACCTAACGGCTGCATCGGCACACCGATATTCTAATAAAAAGCAAAAAGCCAGATAATAACAAAGGCTAGGTTCACGATTCCGGAAACCTAGCCTTTATTTTTTATTCAAAAGAAGATGTTCTTCTATTCCGAGAAGAACATCTCTTATTCTTCGTTCATAATCTTCATATATTCCTCGTAAGAAATATATCTGCCACCCATCGATTTGAGATGAGGAGTCTCCAACTGACAATCTATCATCTTGCCACCGTGCTCCTGCAAGTATCTGGCAAGGAAGATGAGGGCAATCTTAGAAGCTGACGGAACCCTGGAGAACATGCTTTCTCCGATAAAAACCTTGCCGATGGTGACACCATAAAGTCCACCCACCAGTTCATCAGTTTCATTATCCCATACCTCTACGCTCGCCGCAAAGCCCTGCTTATGGAGGGCAGTAAATGCCTGGATGATGTTCTCGCCCAGCCATGCGCCATCTTCCCAATACCGTCCGTTGGTCTTGCTGCATCCCCGTATCACACCATCGAAATCTTCGTTGATTCCTACGCTGTATCGGTTCTTTCTCATCAGGGTACGCATGGAATGACTGATGTGGATTTCATCAGGGAAGATAACGAAACGTTTCATCGGACAGAACCAGAGAATCTCAGGCTGGTCACGGAAACTATACCAGGGAAAGATGCCATTGCTATAAGCCAGCAACAGGCGGTCGATACTCAAATCGCCACCAATCGCAAAGCATCCATCCTCATCGCCATAATGCGGATCGGGAAAGTAAATCTCGTCCGCAGTATCATCTATCTGTAATATCATACGCTTATCTTTTATCAAGAATATTCTTGACTAGACTTTCATTCTAATAATTAATCACCAGTTCCTTTCCGTCAAAGTCGACATGCGCCTTGCCACCCTTCTTGAGTTTGCCGAAGAGCAGCGCCTTCATCAGGATCGGTTTCAGGCGGTTACCGATGACACGGTCCATCTCGCGGGCACCATATTCCTTGGTAAAGCCCCATTTCAGCAACTGTTCACGCGCAGCATCGGTTAACGTTACGGTAACTCCCTTTGCTGCCAGTTTCGCATCGAGTTGACGAAGTTTCTTGGCAAGAATCAGCTCTGCCATGTGCTTATCCATATCGCTGAACACCACCATATCGGAAAGTCGGTTGATAAACTCAGGCTTGAAAGTCTTCTTCACCTGTGCCAGCATCGCTTCGCCACGACTTACGTTTCCATTGAAACCTACGCTAGCCCGTGAAGCATATTGCGCTCCGGCATTTGAGGTCATGATGAGAATCACGTTACGGAAATCAGCCTTCTGGCCCTTGTTATCAGTCAGACGGGCATAGTCCATTACCTGGAGCAGGATGTTGTAGATATCGCTATGCGCCTTCTCTATCTCATCGAGCAGAAGTACACAGTTTGGCGTCTTGCGGATGGCATCGGTCAGAAGTCCTCCATCCTCATAACCCACGTATCCGGCTGGCGAACCAATGAGTTTTGCCACGGTATGCTTCTCGGTATATTCACTCATATCGAAGCGTACCAGTTCGATGCCGAGTTCCTTGGCCAACTGCCGTGCCACCTCGGTTTTTCCTACTCCGGTAGGTCCCACGAAGAGGAGCGAAGCCAATGGTTTGTCATCATCTGTCAATCCCGCCTTTGCCATCATCACAGCCTCAACCACCTTGTCTACAGCCTTGTCCTGACCGTAAATCTTGTCGAGAATGCGCTGGCGGAGCGTAGCCAAAGCATCGTTATTCTCATCTTTCATCGCAGCCGCATCAATCTTGCAGACTTTAATCAGAATCTGCTGGATGATTGACTTGGTAACGTAAGAGCGCTGGCGAGATTCTACCGGATGCACCTCCAGATAAGCACCCGCCTCATCCATTAGGTCGATGGCCTTGTCTGGCAGACAGCGGTTGCTGATATATTTGGCGCTGGCACGGACGGCATATTCCAGGGCGTCCTTGCGATAGGTTACATTGTGGAACTTGTTGTATTTATACTGCAAGCCCTCCAATATTTTGATAGCCTCCTCCTCGGTAGGTTCCTTGATATCTATCTGCTGGAACCGGCGCACGATGCCCTTGCTCTGAGCCATGTAACGGTTATATTCCTCGTAGGTGGTAGAACCGATGAAACGGATATCACCTGCCTCCAGATATTGCTTCAGCATATTGGATGCATCAGGTCCGCCATCTGAGCCACGACCGGCACCTATCATATTATGAATCTCATCGATGTAAATAATGGTATTGCCTTCCTTCACGGCTCCCTCCATCACCATCTTGATGCGTTTCTCAAAGTCGCCGCGATATTGGGCACCGGCAAGCATCTGTCCCATATCCATGCCGTAGATGCGAGCCCCCTTGAGGCGTTCAGGAACCAGGTTTTCGTTGATGAGTTTGGCAAGACCATAGACCAGAGCAGTCTTACCGACTCCGGCTTCTCCGATGTGGAGCGGATTGTTCTTCTCGGCACGGCAGAGCACCTGGATGGTTCTGTCCAGTTCCTGTTCTCTTCCGATGAGCGGATTGTGCTCTTCTACCTTGTCAGAAATACAGGTAACCAGCTGATGCCAATCCTGTACAACCTGTCTTCTGCCTTCTTCCTCGTCGTCGTCATACTCGTTGGCATAATCGTCATCATCAAAGTCTGCTCCCATGCCCATGCCAGCCTCTCCAGTATCTTCTCCAATAGGATAATAACTGTCAACGCTCGCCAGGAACTCGCCCTGCCGGTCGCCCACATTCTTGCACAGCAGGAAGGCGGCTTCTGAATTCTGCAAGCCAAACATCGCCTGCACAAAATGGGGTACATTCACCAGCTGTCTGTCGGCAGCAGCAGCCAGGGCGCATGCTGTTCCAAACATAGTTTTGAAGAGCGATGACGGCTCTGGCAGATACTTGATGGTTTCAGGCACACGCTCCTGCTTGGCGAGCCATCCCACCAAGTCTTCGTGCATCTTGAGGCTGTCTACGCCTTCTTCCTGCAGCGCCTGACAGAATGCATACTGCCTGAGCAACGCCAGCAGCATGTGCTCAGGCATCACGAACTCGTGATCGAAGAACCGGGCTTGCTTCATGGCATCGTCCATCAGAACACTCATATATCGGGTTAATCCCATACTATCCATTCTATTCTTTCCTTTCTTTTTCTTAGCATATATTGGGGATATTTCCCCGAAATCAACGCCTATTCCGGCATATAAGTGAGTTTAAGCGGAAACTTCTGCGTACGGGCTTTCTCCATCGCTTTCTCCACTTTACTCTTGGCGATGTCATAGCTGTAGGTGCCCACCACGGCTTTTTCTTCGTGATGAACCTTGAGCATGATTGCTTCAGCCTCAGCCTGCGACTTGAAGAAGATGGATTCGAGGATTTCTACCACGAAGTCCATCGGCGTGAAGTCGTCATTGAACATCATTACCACGTAACGCCCCGGCTCCTTGAGCCTGGTTTTCTGGCGTTCACGAATTGCTGTTTGTTCTTGAGCCATATTTTAATTCTTACTTTTTATAAGCATTGGTAATCTCCACAACATAAACATCGTGGAATCCCCCCTTGGCACCATACCACTGGAGCAGGTCCTTGTCGAGGAACTTCTCGGCGGTCATACTGTCCTTATAAAGTTTGCGGCATTCCAGGGTGAGTCGTGACTGCTCGAAGGCGATGCTGCCGTTATCAGTTTCTACAGGAATCAGTCCTGTTTCCTTCACCTTATCCAAATCGCGTCCGCTCTTAGAGCCGCAGAAGTTATAAATCTTCCGAGCCTCCTCGCTGTTGCCGAGGAAAGAGAGAGTCATGAATTCATTCTCCTCGATGATGCCGTGGGTGTAACGTTCCGGACGGATAAAGACCACAGCCACCGGCTTGTTCCAAAGCCATCCCAAACAGCCCCAAGAGGCGGTCATCATATTGAAATGATCCTTGTTGCCGGCACATACCAGCATCCACTCCTTACCAATAGTCTCGAAGACGTTGTCATTCAGTTCTTTTACGTTGATCTTTTCCATCTTATCTGTTCCTTTCTTTTTAATTTCTAATTACCATAAAATTGCGACAGCAGTATTCTGATTGCTGAATGCTGCCCATATCAACTGCAAAGATACAAGAATAATCTGAAAAAGCGAATGTTTCTTTAAGAAAATCGCATCACCCTATTGAGGATTATGCCTAATTAATACTTTTTTATGCCACGAGAAGGCTGAATTGAATACGATTTGTGAGGTAGGAAACCGACCTTGATTTACATTAACTTTGCATCGGCAGTTGAAAAAATAATTCACATTTTATTTTGTCAGTTGCCCAAAAGGCAGTACCTTTGCACCCCGAATGCCGAAAGCCGGGAAGGCGGAAGGCTTCGATTTATTATTCATTTATAAACATTTTATTTAATGTACAAAACAATTTTCAACAAGCGCAACAGCTTGAAGTTCAACCGATTCTCTAACAAGAACTACTCACTCTTCGCAGTTTTGGGAAGAGAGGTACTTGTTGGTGCACTCAGCGTTGCTACCCTGAGCCATGCTAAGGCAGCAGGCGTAAGCACAGAGGGAGCCAAGGTTGATTCTACCCTCTACAAGGGCGGAAAGGCTTACGAGCTGGATGCGGTGAGCGTTACCGGATCTCGTGCGCCGATGACTGTAGAGCAGTCACCTAAGATTGTGTCTGTCATTACCCACGACGATATTCATCGTGCGGCTGCGCAGACTATCAACGATGTATTGAAATTAGCTACCGGCGTGGATGTCCGTCAGCGTGGTGGCTTTGGTGTTCAGACGGATATCTCCATCAATGGTGGAACCTTCGACCAGATTACCATTCTCTTGAATGGCGTCAACATTTCCAATCCTCAGACTGGTCACAATGCTTCTGATTTTCCTGTAGCTCTTGCCGACATCGACCACATCGAAGTGCTCGAGGGGGCAGCATCGCGCGTATTCGGAACTTCAGCCTTCAATGGTGCCATCAACATCGTAACCAAGAAGGCTAAGAGTGAGGGGGTTTCTGCAAGTGTAGAAGGCGGAAGCTTTGGAAGCTTCGGAGCACAGGGACGCATTCAAACAGCTTTTGAAACGGGCAAGTGGACCCAGGCTTATTCCGTAAGCGGAGGCTACAAGCGCTCGGATGGCGGCACGGAGAACAGCGACTTCGAGAAGGGACAGGGCTACGGCAATCTCTCTTTCTCTTACGACCAGCGTTTCGACATCATCGCCCAGTTGGGTATTGCTAGCCAGAGCTATGGTGCCAATACTTTCTACAGCGCCAAATATAATAACCAATATGAGAAGACAGACCACGGTCTGGCTTCTCTCAACCTGAGTCTGCACAACCAGGAGAAGACCTGGGAGATTGCGCCTCAATTCTATTATAACAAATTCAAGGATCACTATCAGCTGATTCGTGGAAAGGCTGGAGCTGCAGCAGGCGAGAACTATCACGACCTCGATGTTTATGGTGGTGGTCTGAATGCCAACGTGGCTTGGGCTTTGGGTAAGACCGCAGTGGGTTTCGACATCAGCAAGGAGTGCATCTACTCTACTGCATTGGGCGAGGAACTCGCAGAGAAAGACTATAAGGACATCTCTGGTTCCGACCGTCAATATACCCGAAAGGGTGAGCGCACCAATACCAACATCATGCTGGAGCACAACTTCATCTTCGGTGGCTTCACCTTGTCAGCTGGTGTCTTGGCTAACAAGAATACAGGTCTTGACAACGACTTCCGTTTCTATCCTGGTGTGGATATGAGTTATCGTCCTAACAACAACTGGAAGTTCTACGCTTCCTGGAACAAGGCATTGAGAATGCCTACCTACACCGACTTATATATAAGTAATGTGGTGCAGCAGGGCGACATCAACCTGAACCCGGAGAAGAACTCCACCTTCAAGGTAGGAACCCAGTATCGTCAGACCGGTTTTGCAGCAACCGTTAGTGGATTCTACGCACACGGCACCAACATGATTGACTGGGTTCAGACATCCGTGACCGAGCAGAATGACAGCAAGTATCACGTGATGAACATCGGAAAGCTCAACAACATGGGCTACAACGTAGATGCTACTATCTACATGAGAGAATTGGTACCAAACAGTTTCATCACCCGCATCAAGTTGGGTTATGCTTACATCTATCAGGATCATAAGACCGAGACAAACATTCTGAAATCACTCTATGCATTGGAATATCTCAAGCACAAGGCTGTATTCGGTCTGGATCATCAGATTTGGAGCAAGCTTTCAGCTTCCTGGAGCGTAAGATGGCAGCAGAGAATGAATGGCTATCATCCATATACCAAGGTGGATTGCAAGCTGATGTGGGACGAGAAGAAATACAATATCTTCGTGAAAGCCGACAACATCACTTGCCACCGCTACTACGACCTCACAGCTGTTAAGCAGCCAGGTTTGTGGATTATGGCAGGAGCCAGCGTAAATCTCGGCCGATAATATAATCAGATAATAATCATCCCAAAAGATGATAAATATCCGAAACACGATTCGGATATCAAATAAAAAAACGAGCCTTGATGGAGGTTTCTTCCTTCCGTCAAGGCTCGTTTCCTTTTATTCCGGCTATTTCCTTTTATTTCAGTTATTCCGGTTTCTGATATTTTCCATTCACTTTTATCGGCTCGAGATGGATTCCCACATGGGTATCTGCGCCGAAGTGCTGCTTCAATCTTCGTTCGATACGGGTAGCATGTTCATGCGCCTCATAGAGCGAGAGAGAACCCGGCATGCGGACGTGCATCTCTATCGCAATCTTGTTTCCGATGCGACGGGTACGCAGGTTATGAATCTCTCCTACTCCCTGCTCTTCGTTCGCAATCTTCAGGATTTCATCTTCCTCAGTTTCCGGAAGACTAGCATCCGTCAGTTCTTTCACAGATTGCATCACCAGTCCCCAGGCAGCCTTGATGATGAAGGCACTCACGATGATGGCTGCAAGCGGATCGAGCACCGCCCATTTTTCTCCCAGGATGATGGCGCCACCAATACCGAACATCGTTCCGATACTCGATAAAGCATCGCTGCGATGATGCCAGGCATTCGCCACTACAGCCTCGGAATGATATTTCTTTCCGGCTTTTACCGTAAACTGATAAGCCCACTCCTTCATCACGACACTTACGATGGCAGCAATCAAGGCTACAACGCCCGGCTGCTGCAATGTCTCGCCGCAGATGGCACGATAGGTCTTGGTAACACCAGAATAACAGATCATCACACCCACCACGAAGAGCGAAATGCCGATGATGGCTGTGGCAAGCGTCTCGTATTTGCCATGCCCATAATCATGGTCCTTATCCATCGGCTTATTGCCCAGTTTAACGAATACCAGTACCACCACATCGGTAGCGAAATCGGTGAGCGAGTGGATGGCATCCGCTATCATTGCTGCCGAATGTCCAAGAATACCTGCAGCAAACTTCAGTACGAGCAGCACCACATTGATGATGCTTCCCGCTATCGTCACCTTATATACTTCCTTTACTCTATCCGCATCAGCGGAATGATTCTTTTTCGTTTCTGCGGGCATCTCTTGCTCGTTATATATTCTCTCATTCTTGTCCATACCATAAAATATAACAGAAGTCCTTTGCTTCCTTAATAATGTTTTTGTATAACCAAATTCCTGTCTTTCATGAATTGAGCGGCAAAAGTACATCTTTTTTCTGAAATCGGATAAAAAGAGAGATTAAAAAAGTATAACGAATAGGGAATAATGTGATGGCGAAGAGAGAAAAGCATGGAATTTTGTGATAAAGTTGTATCTTTTTCTTGAAAACAGAGAAAAGAATAAGAAGAAAAACTATGGAATTCGACAAATCACCGAACTTAAAATATCAAGCCGTAACTGTTAATTCTGCGAAAGAAAATTGCGGAAATCCGCAAAAATCTTTCCTGTTATGATTGTAAATATAGAGACTAATATCTACCTTTGCTACGTATAGACGATAGTTTTATGATTCTGTATTTACCATTATAAGTTAACGAACTTAAAATATCAAGCCGTAACCGTTAATTCTGCGAAAGAAAACTGCGGAAATCCGCAAAAATTCTACATAGAATTAATAAAAGTATTATTTTTGCAAAAGAAAAATGCGGAAATCCGCAAAAATCTTTCCTGTTATGATTGTAAATAGAGACAAATATCTACAAGAGTTGGTTAGTTCACGCCATAATGGACTGGTAAAAATCATTACCGGTATGCGCCGTTGCGGAAAATCCTTTCTGCTGTTTCGTCTCTTCAAGCGTTTCCTTGAAGATGATGGAGTCATGCCCGACCACATCATAGAAATGGCATTCGATGACTATGCATTCAAGGAGTTTCGCAATCCTGACAAGTTTTATAAGTATGTAAAAGAGAAGATTGCTGACGACCAACCTTATTACATTCTGCTTGATGAGGTACAGATGCTTGGCGAGTTTGAAGATGTACTAAATGGATTATTGCATATTCCCAATGCTGATGTTTATGTGACGGGAAGCAATGCACGCTTCCTATCCAAGGATATAATAACCGAATTTCGTGGACGAGGATACCAAATACACGTTTCACCACTCAGCTTTGCTGAATTTATGACCGTATATGATGGCGACAAGCAGGATGGTTGGAACGAGTATTTGCTTTATGGTGGTCTTCCGCCTGTTGTTCTACAAAAGACAGAAGAAGAAAAAGTGAGACTTCTGAACAGCCTCTTGACTGAGACTTACATGATAGATGTCATCAACAGAAACAAGATAAAGAATGATGCAGAACTCAACGATTTATTCAAGATTCTCGCATCGGGAATTGGCGGACTTACCAATCCGCAACGACTTGCCAATACTTTCCAATCTGTAAAGAATGTCTCTATAAGCTCTGCAACCATCAAGAAATACATCGAATATCTTGCAGATGCGTTCTTGCTTGAGCCATGCAACCGCTATGACGTAAAAGGTCGTAAGTATATCGGAACGCCATTGAAATATTATTTTTCTGACTTAGGCATTCGCAATGCACTTCTCGGCTTTCGCCAACAAGAGAAAACTCATCTGATGGAGAATGCCATCTATAATGAACTTCGCTACCGTGGATATAGTGTGGACATTGGCAACGTAGAAATCAACGGCGTGGACGAAAAAGGAACCAAAGTGAGACGGATGCTTGAAGTTGACTTTGTTTGCAACCAAGGCTACAAACGCTGCTACATCCAGTCGGCTCTCAGTTTGCCAGACAAGGAGAAGACGAAACAAGAACTTGCCTCTTTGCTACGTATAGACGATAGTTTTATGAAATACGTGATAACAGGCGACCTCATCAAGAAATACCAAAACGATGACGGCATCGTATTTATGGACGTATTTGATTTCTTGTTGGATAAAGATTCTATATGAAAACTTAAATAAAAGGGTGTGTCAGAAATCCTGATACACCCTCTTATTTAAATGACACCCTTAGGGCGTACAGCAAAAATTTTCAGCTAAAAATCTTCATTGAGAGGCAAAATAAATCAAAAACATCCCTCTTTGAGGGATTTTTCATACAAAACGGACCTTATCCAAAATTTTTATTGTAATTTTGCATCCGTTTTAGGAATAAATACATTAATTAATAAGGAATGCGCGATTCTTATGTCGCAGCTTCAGATGATATGGTACTAAATTACATTTGGATAGCATTTTTCGTGATTGCGTTCATCTTCGCACTCATCGGATTGGCAATGGGAGATACGACTATCTTCCAGAAGATTGTAGATTCCACCTTCGATTCTTCCAAGAATGCCTTCGAGATTTCTCTCGGACTGACGGGCGTGCTCGCCCTCTGGCTTGGCATCATGAAGATTGGAGAGAAGGCGGGAGTTGTGAATGTGTTGGCACGAGCACTCAGCCCGGTCTTCACCCGTCTCTTCCCCGATATTCCGAAGAACCATCCGGTGATGGGAAGCATCTTCATGAACATCGCTTCGAATATGCTGGGACTCGATAATGCTGCGACACCTACAGGATTGAAGGCGATGCAGCAGATGCAGGAACTCAATACGAAGAAGGATACGGCAACGAACCCGATGATTATGTTCCTGGTTCTGAACACCTCAGGACTCACCATCATCCCTACCACCATCCTTGCCTTCCGTGCCTCCTATGGAGCAGCCCAGCCTACGGATGTCTTCATCCCTATCCTGATGGCTACGCTTGTGGCTACGCTTGCCGGAATCATCATCACTTCGCTCTGGCAGCGCATCAACATCCTGCAGCCGGTATTGCTCGCTACTCTGTTGGGAATGTGCGCCTTCGTAGGCATCATCATTTGGGGATTCGGACAGATGGACAAGGATACGATGAACACGGTTACCACCTTGGCTTCTAACATGATTCTCCTGGGCATCATCCTCTGCTTCATCCTGGCGGGTTTCTGGAAGAAAGTGAATGTTTATGATGCATTTATCGAGGGAGCGAAGGAAGGTTTTACTACTGCGGTAAAGATTATCCCTTATCTCGTAGCTATCCTTGTGGGCATCGGCGTGTTCCGTGCTTCGGGAGCGATGGATATGGTGATTCAAGGCATTTCGTGGTCTGTAGAACAATGCGGCTTGAATGCCGATTTCGTAGGTGCCCTACCTACCGCCATCATGAAACCGCTGTCGGGAAGTGGTGCACGAGGCATGATGCTGGAGGCGATGAAGAACTATGGTCCTGATTCGTTTGTGGGCAGATTGAGCTGCATCTTCCAGGGTTCCACCGACACCACCTTCTATATATTGGCAGTATATTTCGGAAGCGTAAGCATCAGGAATACCCGCCACGCCGTGGCTTGCGGCTTGCTTGCCGATTTGGCAGGAGTCATCGCAGCAATCGCTATAGCATACCTTTTCTTTTAAAGGTAAAAAAGTAAAAGGGTAAAAAGGTAAAAAAGACTTAGATTATATATTCATCTAAAAAATGAAAATATGGGCAATAATGTCATTTATGAATTAAGCAAAAAGTTTGCCATACGAATAATCAAACTCTATGTTTTCCTCAAAGAAGAGAAACATGAATTCGTTATGTCTAAACAAATATACAGATGTGGTACAAGCATTGGAGCAAACATTGCAGAAAGCACTTATGCTCAAAGTACACCAGATTATATAAGCAAACTTAGCATCTCCCTAAAAGAAGCAAGTGAAACTCAATATTGGCTGGATTTACTTCAAGAAAGCAATTATATAACAACAGAACAATACGAATCAATATCCAATGATGTTAAGACAATCATAGGAACTCTCGTAAATATCATCAATAAATTGAAACAAAAAAATAATCAATAAACAAAAGTAAAAAGCGAAAAGGCAGAGAATCAAGCTTTCTTTTACCTTTTTACCTTTTTACCCTTTTACTTTTAAACATATGGCAAACCTCAAAAGTTTAGCAAAGGATACCGCCATCTATGGTTTGAGCAGTATCATCGGCAGATTCCTCAACTATCTGCTTGTACCACTCTATACGGCTAAGATCAGCGCCGCAAGTGGTGGTTATGGTGTCATCACCAACATGTACGCCTATACGGCGTTACTCCTCGTTATCCTGACCTACGGAATGGAGACCACCTTCTTCCGTTTTGTCAACAAGGAGGGAGAAAACTCAGAAAAGGTTTATCACACGGTATTGAGCATGGTGGGCTTCACCTCCCTACTCTTCATCGCCCTGGTATTCCTCTTCATCACGCCTTTGAGCGATGCGATGGGCTACGCCGACCATCCGGCTTATGTATGGACCATGTTCGTAACCGTGGCTATTGATGCCTTCCAGTGCATTCCGTTCGCTTACCTCAGATACAAGAAGCGCCCATTGAAGTTTGCTGCCTTCAAGTTGCTCTTCATCGGTCTGAACATTGCGCTCAACCTGGTTTACTACGTCATCATGGATGGTCACGATGTGGGTTATGCTTTCTACATCAATCTGGTTTGCACCGCCTCCATCACCTTCTGTTTCTACAAGGAACTGAAGGAAGGATTCATGGGCGAGAAATGCTCCTGGAGCGAATGTAAGGTGCTCGTCAGGAAGATGATGGGCTACAGTTGGCCTATCCTCGTGCTCGGTATTGCCGGTATTCTGAACCAGACTGCCGACAAGATTCTCTTCCCTTACATCTATGAAAAGGGCGATGCGCATGCGCAGCTCGGAATCTATGGAGCAGCCAGCAAGATTGCGATGATCATGGCGATGATTACCCAGGCTTTCCGCTATGCTTACGAGCCATTCGTTTTCGGCAAGGCGAAGGATAAGGACAACCGACAGACTTACGCTTCGGCGATGAAATATTTCGTCATCTTCACCCTCTTGGCCTTCCTGGTGGTAGTAGGTTATCTGGATGTATTGCGCCATATCATCGGTCGCGACTACTGGGATGGTTTGAAGGTCGTGCCTATCGTAATGGCTGCCGAAATCATGATGGGAGTATATTTCAACCTCAGTTTCTGGTACAAACTCATCGACAAGACCATCTGGGGTGCTTACTTCTCAGGCATCGGTTGTGCGGTATTGATTGCCATCAACGTTATCTTCGTACCAGTTTATGGTTACATCGCCTGTGCCTGGGCCGGTTTCGCAGGTTATGGAACAGCCATGCTTCTCTCCTACTTTGTGGGTCAGAAGAAATATCCTATCAACTATCCGGTGAAGGAGATTATGATTTATGTGGTTCTCGCCCTCATCCTCTTCGCCGGAATGACCGAGGCTAACAGATACTTCTCCAGTGGAATTGCCTGCCTCATCAACACGGTGCTCATCCTCATCTTCGCCGCTTATCTCGTGAAGAAGGATTTCCCATTGAAGAGTCTGCCAGTGGTGGGAAAATACTTTAGAAAGTAAGAGATTCCAATCATTGAGATTATATTCCAAGAAGTCCGTGGACAATGTGTAAGTCCACGGACTTCTTTTGTTTATATTATACAGAACCTTCGCATGCGGTTCAAGAATAGACAAAAGAACCCAATGTTCCTGGTCCCGAGCAATACTCAGGATATAATAGCAGCCAGCAAGGCGCCCTGTAAGAGCTAAAGCAAACGGCTGAGTGAACGAAACGAGACGACTGAGTATTTTGAAGGATATGACTATGCAAGCTGAAGGAGACGGCTCCGTTAACCGAAGGATACGGCTCCGTAAGCTGAAGAATATGACTGCGCAAGTGAAAGAAGGCGTCTGATCAGGTTCAAAGAGATAGAATATGGAGTTCAAGGAGACTGCTTCTGGAAAGTTGTCACTAGGCTCAGCAGGTCTGCCGAGCATACTAAGAAAGCAGCTGGTATGCGCACTTGCATATCAGCAGTTTTTGCACTTTTTAGTTCGACTTGTTGTAAAATATCACACTTTTAAGGACGACCTTTTGTGGTTTTACACATTTTTAAGGACGTTTTTTGTGGTTTTTCAAAAGAAATCAGTATCTTTGCAGCAATATTCCCTCACAAAAGTGTTGGTAATAAGGCATTATTCCCTCATAAAAATGTACAGACACAAATATCATTCCCTCACAAAAGTGTAGCAAACATGAAAAGATTCATATACAATCATCTGAAAGACTGGAAATTATCCAGTAACAGAAAGCCACTCATCATGTATGGAGCAAGACAAGTTGGCAAGACCTATATCATCAAAGAGTTTGGCAACAACGAATTTGAGAATATGGTTTACATCAACTGTTACAAAAACAAAAGCATTGCTCAACTTTTTCAAGGTGACGCAAATGCAGAAAGACTTTCCATCGGCCTTGCTGCTTATGCACACCAAGACATCACTCCTGGCAAGACCCTTGTATTTCTCGATGAGATACAAGAGATTCCACCTGTTTTGTCCTCGCTGAAATATTTCTGTGAAGACAAGCCAGAATTGCATATCATCGTAGCAGGATCATTGCTCGGTGTCATGAACATGAAAGGAGAATCCTTCCCTGTCGGTAAAGTTGACATCATGCACCTCTACCCCATGACTTATGAGGAATTTCTACTTGCCAATGGAGAAAAACAGCTTTTGGATTTATTGCAAAGCGGAGATAAGGAACTTATCAACAGCCTCGCCCAAAATTCATAGAATACCTTCGACGATACTACTTTGTTGGAGGTATGCCCGAAGCAGTATTGGAATTTACACAAAATCACAACCCAATGCAAGTAAGGCAAATTCAACAAAACATCTTGAATGCATACGAGGCAGATATCAGCAAACACACCGAAGAACAGACACAAAGAGTAAGAATGGTATGGCAATCAATCCCAGCCCAACTAGCTCGCGAGAACAAGAAGTTCATCTATGGTGCAATAAGAAAAGGAGCTAGGGCTAAAGATTTCGAGATTGCAATACAATGGCTCATTGACGCAGGACTCGTCCATAAGGTAGAAAGAACAAGAGATGCCAAATCTCCATTAAAATTCTATGCCGACATGGATGCTTTCAAATTATATGTGCTTGATGTAGGTTTGTTGGGAGCACTCACAATGGCACAACCTGACCAGATTCTCATTGGCAACAACGTGTTTAGCGAATACAAGGGGGCGTTTACTGAGAATTTCGTGCTTCAACAGCTGAAATCTCTTCCTTACTTACCCATATATTATTACAGTAAGCCAAGCTCTACCCAAGAAATTGATTTCATAGTACAAGCCGGCAGCGAAATCTTACCAATAGAAGTAAAGGCTGAGGAGAATGTAAAGGCAAAATCACTAGCAGCATTTATCACTCACGATTTTGTCTCCTATCATCTCAAAGGTATCCGTTTCTCCATGCGAGGTTTCCAAGACCAAAAATGGATGGAAAATGTACCACTATTCGCAGCTAGAGAATTTGTTAAACACAAGGTAGAGAAGAGTTTCATCATCAAATAAGCCATAGAAGCATGAGGAAGAAACTGAATAAGAAACTTTGCATGGATGACATCTATGAGATTTGTATTCTTACCCATGGTAATAACCGTAAAAAAGCTCATCTTTATCAACTAACATTTGATGAGGACGAGCGAATATCCACAAATGCCCTGTGGGTATTCACTCATTTCGACATGCAGAACAACGAGTGGCTCTATGCCAAGCACGATGACTTAATAGACCGAGTTCTCGTAGAGAAAAATGAGACCAAGCGCCGCCTGATGCTCCAACTCCTTCTCCGTCAGCCATTCGAGGAAGAATCACTCCGTTCTGATTTCATCGATTTCTGCATCGCCAAGATTACCGCCTGTTCCCAGCCCTACGCCATCCGCTGCTACTGCATGAAGCTCGCCTACGAGCAGATGAAGTACTATCCCGAACTCCTCGAAGAGTTAAGAATGGCATTGGATATGCTGGAGCAAGAGGTTCTATCACCAGGAATGTTATCGGCAAAAAGGCAAATTATGAAGAAAATCAAGCGAAGCCTTGGAAAATTCGGGAAATAGTCGTAACTTTGCAAAGTTAAATATCAAGCATTACATCTATGAATAAAGATAATATCAACGAGTTCGCATCCTTCGATGAATATCTTCGACAAGGAGAACCTTCGCAGAAGGAAAGCGCCGAGAACTGGAAGACGGCTATCGGATTGCAGGCTGTAGATGGGCTGCAACCGTCGGCGTATCTCATAGATGTGGCTAAGCGAAACATCGAAGGGGAAATCTCTCTGGACGAAACCAGAAAACTGATTGACTCTTACTATCAGAGCAAGACGGTCCGCACACCTAAGGACGAAGAAGAGGAAGAGGCAGATAAGGTTTCAGCTAACATCGCGAAGATTCTCGCCAGCAAGACCTTTGCCTTCAATACCAACGGATATGTTTCCCTGCATCGAAGAATATTCGAGGGAGTATTCAAGCACGCAGGAGAAATCCGCCAGTATGATATTTCCAAGAAAGAATGGGTGCTCGAAGGAGATTCCGTAAACTACCTGAATTGGGAAGACTTGCGAAGAGCATTGGACTGGGATATTGAGCAGGAGAAGAACTTCTCATATAAAGGTCTGACGGATGATGAGAAGATTGAGCATATTGCCAAATTCATTTCAGGCATCTGGCAAATCCACGCATTCAGAGAGGGAAACACCCGAACCACGGCAATTTTCACCATCCAATATCTCCGTTCGTTAGGATATGAAGTGAACAACGAAATGTTTGCCAAACACTCCTGGTATTTCCGCAATGCCCTGGTTCGTGCCAACTATCGAAACATTCAGAAAGGCATAGATTACTCTCCTATCTACCTGGTTCGTTTCTTCAGGAACTTACTCCTAAAAGATGGTTGGGTTCTCAAGAACAGATATTTGCATATCCAGCCGACTGATGATTGGAAAGAGCAGCCGAACTTAAATTCCCAAACAGGAAGTGGACAGAAAAAAAACTTCATAAATAAAGAAGGAGAAGAAAATGTCCCAAGTTCATCCCAAACTTGTCCCAAGTTCGTCCCAAGTTCGTCCCAAGTAGAAGAACTCATTATACGTATAAATAAAGATTATCTATCCATCGGTGATATAATGAACCTGTTTGGATTAAAGAACAGAACAAGATTTAGAAAGGAATACATTACCCCAGCCCTAGCCGAAGGAGCCTTGGAGATGAAATATCCAAACACCCCAAGACATCCACGCCAGCAATATCGGATGACAGAGCTGGCAAAGACTTGGAAAGAAGGGTATGAGAAAAAGAATAAATAACATCATAATAAAAATAGAAAACAAGTAATGAAGAAAAAAGCAACGGTCCTTATCGCCTCTATCATGGCGTTCTGCGGAATCAACACCGCTCACGCTGACGAGGGAATGTGGACGATTTACAACTTGCCTAACGCTGTGTATGAGATGATGCAGCGCGAAGGCTTCAGTATGACTTACGACCAGCTCTACAACGGCGAGAACGCCCTGAAGAATGCTGTGGTAAACTTCTCAGGCTATTGCTCGGGCGTAGTCGTTTCTCCAGACGGTTTGGTATTTACCAACCACCATTGCGGTTTCGAGGCTATCAGAAGCCACTCTACCGTGGAGCACGACTATATGCTCAACGGTTTCTTTGCTAAATCATACGCAGAGGAATTGCCTAACGAGAATATGTTCGTAAGCTTCATGGTTGAACAGAAGGATGTAACCGATAAGGTGATGAGCCTCGGATACGAGAAACTCGACAACAAAAAGCGTGATGAACTCATCGATTCTCTGGAGAATGAGATGACCCAAGAGGCGAAGAAGAACGATTCTACCCTCCATATCACCGTTCAGCCTTTCTACGAGGGCAACAAGTGGTACGCTACTACTTACCGCGACTTCACCGACCTGCGTCTGGTTTTCACCGTACCAAAGTCTATGGGTAAGTTTGGTGGCGATACAGACAACTGGATGTGGCCTCGCCAGACCTGCGACTTCTCTGTATTCCGCATCTATGCCGACCCTAAGACCAACGGCCCTGCTGCCTACAGCAAGGACAATGTGCCTTACAAGCCAAAACGCTGGGCACAGGTTTCCCTCCAGGGTTATAAGGATGGCGACTATGCGATGACCATGGGTTACCCAGGCAGCACAGAGCGTTATCTCTCAAGCTACGGAATCCAGACCATGCGCGATGCAGAGAATGCTCCTCGTGCCCAGGTTCGTGGCGTAAAACAGGAGGTAATGCAGAAGCACATGCGTGCCGACGAGGCTGTCCGCATCAAGTACGACAGCAAATACGCCAGCTCTTCCAACTACTGGAAGAATGCCATCGGTATGAACAAGTGTATCGACTCTATCGGCATCGTTAATCTGAAGCGTGAGTACGAAACCCGTCTCCGTGCTTGGCAGGATACAGCCAAGGCTGCCAACGACCTTGCCCACAAGGTAGATTTCGACAAGCTCGCCAAGCTCTACAAGGAGAGCGCAGACGTGAAATACGCCTGGACCAACTTCGCTGAATCTTTCACAAGAAGAAGCAACATCGAGTTCTCTACCCGTGCCATCAAGCTCCAGACCAACATGGAGGTGAAGGGTCCTGAGAAGAACAAGAAAAAGCAGTATCATGAGTTTGAAGATAACTCTGCAGAATGGGATATGGCACTCGACAAAGAGGTGCTCGCTACCCTCTTGAAGAACTACAAGGAGCACGTAGATGCAAAATGGTTGCCTAAGTTCTACAAGACCATTGACGCTGAGTTTGGCGGCAACTACGCCAAGTATGTGGATTATCTCTGGGAGAAGTCGCTCATCATGAAGAAGGGTGCCAAGCTCTACTTCAACAAGAAGGGATATGAGAAGGATCCAGGCGTCATCTTCGGTATGGATCTGAACGATGTATATGGTGATTTCGCTGCTCAGATGGGCAGCATCAACGACAGCATCGCCGAGCAGGAGAAGTATCTCTGCGCAGCCAAGCTCCGTATGGAGGAGGACATGCCTCACTACAGCGACGCCAACTTCACCATGCGATTGAGCTACGGTCAGGTAGGCGGTTTCGACCTCGGTGGCAAGCCATCAGGCTATTATACCACAGCCGAGAGTCTCGTTGAGAAGATGAAGCAGGGCGATAAGGTTATCGATTACTACGCTGAGCCTATCATGCACGAACTCCTCTCTGAGAAGGATTTCGGCAAGTATCAGGATAAGGAGACTGGCAAGATGCAGCTCTGCTTCCTCACCAACAACGATATTACCGGTGGTAACTCTGGTAGCCCTATGTTCAACGGCAAGGGAGAGTTGATTGGTCTTGCCTTCGATGGCAACTGGGACAGCCTCAGCTCTGACATCAACTTCGACAAGCGCCTGGCTCGCTGCATTGGTGTAGATATTCGCTACGTGCTCTACCTGATGGATAAGTGGGGGCACGCAGAACGCCTCTTGAAGGAGATCAATGCAAAGTAAATCCTATCTCTGAATCAACAGAGATGATATAAAGGTTTATCCTGGGATAAAGATTAGTCTCAGGATGATATAAAAAGAGCGGAAAATCAGCTGTTAACTGTTAACCTGTTAACTCCTGGCTTTCCGCTCTTATTTTTTCTTATAGGTTCTCAACTAATACTGCGAGATATTATTCAGCTCCTTCAATGAAACCTGACGAGGCTTCTCGGCGAGTTTCTTCTTCAATTCATCCACCGTTATTTCTGCAGATGGATCGAAATCGGCAGAGCGCATATAATCAATTACACTCTGATAGAAAGCCTTGCCTTCCGGATATTTGGCTGCCTTCTCCAAATCACTCATGCAGACGAGGAGTTTTCCGGCTCCCACCTTCCATTCCATCACCAAACCCAACTTATGATTTCGCTCGATATTATCTATCACCTGAACTATCGGGCGATAATCCTTGGCGAAGTTGTCAAGTACCAGCGGATGCGATTCCTTGATAACTGGGAACCATTGCCAGTTGGTGTGCATCTCCGTAGGGAATCCCTTGAATATCGGATGTTCCGGATTCGTAAGAATGCCCAGGGTTCCTGGAGAAACTTTCTTCTTGTTGTTCTCGCAGATGGTCTTGAACATGCGATAATTCCAGTAATCGGTCTGGAAGAGTCCGCCAACAGTATAAGGAGTAGCATTATCTGCCTGCGAAAGCGTATCATCGGCAGCCACAAAATGGCTGGAAGCCGTAGGCATCCAAAGCACCTTTCCGCCCTTTTCCAAGACTTTCACCACTTCATCATTCAAATCCTTGGCTATGATAACGCCCTTCTTTTCCATCGCCTTCTTCGGATAAACCCATAGTTCGTAGGAGTTTCTTGCCTCCGTTCCTTCAATGTTTAATGTAAGAAGCAGCTTGGTAGGTTTCTGCACGTGAAAAACACCATTCAGTTCACCCACATCCACCAAACCTTCATCGTATGAAAAGATGTTCAATACTCCCTCATCCTCAGCCATCAAATCGCCCACATTCTTTCTCACTTCACCATCCTTGGTGCTGAAAGTTCCATCATCCATACAGAACAATCCGTTCTCGGCAGCCAGATGCCATTTCAGTTTCTTGCCCTTCAGCGAAGAACCGCCATAATTGGCTACCTTTACCTTAGCCTGAATCTTCTCGCCATCCACGAAGCAGAACTTCTTCATTTCCAGCAGAGGAACCACTGGTGAACACCACTGGCGCCATTCCTCGGGCGTAGTGATTCCCTTGCTCTCCATAAACGCATCCAGAATGCCTACGAAAGCACTTCCCTGACCGGGATAATCCTGAATATCGAGCAATTGGAAGCCCGCCATATTCCGGGTTCTCAAATCCATCTCTATATCGGCTTTATAGAGTTTCACGCTCCATAAGCCCGAAGCCTTGTGGAAATCATCTGCCTGCGAGAGCATTCCGGCTGCAGCCAGCCTACGGCGGAACACTTCAAAGTTATAAGGATGAAGCACTCCGGTGTATTTCTTCATCTCCCGATAATCAGGATAGGTCTGAAACTGTCCTGTTTCGTGAGAGATGATTGGGATTCCTGCCTTATCGCAAGCCTCATCAAAGTTCATCGTAGAATTAGGATGGAAATGATTGATCATTCCTCCATCGTAAGCGTCGGCAAACGAGAAGGAACCACGGGTATGGGTATTGTATTTGCCCCATCCCTCGCCTCCGATGCGGCAAGTGGTGAAGTAATCCATTCCTTCTTTTATTCCCTGATAACCGAGATAGTAATTGCTTCCAAAAGTATAGTATTTATCTGGCGCAATCTTGCGGAAATCATCCACAAGCTCCTTCATTTTGTCGATGTCGCCCCAGAGTTCATTACCGAGCGCCATCATTCTGAAAGAAGGATGATGACCATATTCTCTGAGAATGTTCTCGCCTTCCTGATGCAGGAACGCCATCAGCCTTTCATCCTTCTTGTCGAAAGAACCCCAGAAAGGAAGTTCCGGCTGGAGATAGATTCCCAGGCTGTCCGCTGCCACGAAAGCCGCCTCCGGTGGGCACCAGGAATGAAAGCGCACATGATTGATTCCATACTCCTTGCAGGTTCCGAGATACTTCATCCAGCCTTCCACACTCATTTCCACATGTCCCGTCAGCGGCCATACAGCCGCATCGTGCTTACCACGAAGGAATATCCTATGACCATTGGCGTAGAAGTGAGCACCCTCAATATGGAAATCCTTGGCAAAATCAGGCATCTGAAGGGCGGAAGGAGAAGCTACAGAACAGCTAGGGATTGCTCCCGCCAGAGGAACTACAGAACGGATTGAGATTGCTCCCGCCAGCATTTCTGTCGATTTGCAATTGGTAGAAGAGGCAAACAGGAGTTCTATCCTTCCGATAATTCCATTCCAGTTGGTCTGCGTATCTTCTGTATAAGCATGGCTGGAGCCGTAAACCTGCTCAGGCACACCTCTTCCATTATCCACCACGATTTCCAGGAGATGCTTGCCCGGCTTCACCTTCTTTGGCAGCAGATAGCGCTGGGGAGTAGAGATGAAGTTGCAGGAATCCACCAGTTCTCCATCCACATACACCCATGTCGGTCGGGTACGTTCCAGGAAGAGTTCTACCGGCTTCTTCTTCCAGTCCTTCGGGATATTGATTGTTCTGGAATATCTTGCAGCTCCTTTATAGGCATAGAGTCTCGTAAGATGCGTTGTTTCCATCGTATCTTTCGGAGCGAATCCCAAATGGTTTGTATCGATGGTACCGGGAAGGATGGCACGATTCACCTCACCCTGCGAGGCACGCTTACTCTTGGAGAAAGCACTACCGCTCTTTTCCAACTCTACATTCCATTCTCCTGCCAGGGAGATACTCTGTGCTTGCATACTCAGGCTCATCAAGCCCAAGGAAACGATTAAAACTATTCTTCTCATTTTTTAGGTATTGTTAATCCGCCTGCAAATATAATCATTTTATTTGAGATTTCTTTCTATTTTACGAAGGAAAAGTTCCGTTCAACGTCTCTGAATGTCGGTTCAACGTCGTTGAATGTCGGTTCAACGTCGCTGAATGTACGTTCAACGTCGCTGAACGAAACTTTCTATTAGGAGTAGAGATTTATTTGATAGAAGAAAATACTGATTATCATAGGGAGTAGAGACATCTACATATAAGAAGAGCACCCTTTCCTGAATAACAAGAAAGAGTGCTCCTTACTATCTAAACATACTCAACATATAAATATGCTTTACTTCTTCTTAGGTCTGCGACGAGCCCAACCTTCTTCCTCGAAGTTTGGCTCCTCGCCCTTGAACTTCACGTTGTCGTTGTTCTGGAAGAACTGACGCCAATCGCCTGTATCCTCCTGGCTGCGAGATTTTCTTCCGCCACGAGATTCGCCACGGCTTCCACGTCCTCCCTTTCCACGAGAATCACGAGAATCTCTTGTATCATCAGAAGAACCTCTGCGACCACGACCTTCCGAGCTGCGTCCGCCTCTTTCTGAAGAACGGCCACCTCTACCCTCAGAACCGCGTCCGCCACGGGCTGCTCTGCCATGACCTTCCTCATCTGCATCATTACATCTCACGGTTCTGCCCTTATACTCAGTACCATTCAATGCCTTCATCACGCGCTTAGCATCCTCCTCAGGCACCTCGATGTAGGCAAACTTACTCAGCAGGTCGATGTGACCCACCTCCTGGCGACCCTTCACGTGCTTGTTCAGATACTGCATGATTTCGCCCGGATAGAAACCATCAGCCTTACCCAGATTGATGAACAGGCGCTTGAAACCAGCCTCTGTCTCATGCTTTCTGCGGCCATTGGAAACCTTGCCACGGCCTTCGCCACGATTTCCACGACCCTCACCGCCACGAGAACCCTTGCCGGTCTCAGGCTTGATAATCTCAGGAGCATTCTTATAGTAATCGAGGAACTTACCGAAGGTGATGGTCACCATCTTCTTGATGATGTCCTCCTTGTCGATGTACTCAAACTGGCGGTTGATTTCTGCCATGTATGGTTCAATCTGATCCTCATCCACATCGGTCTTCATGATGTCGTCCATGGTCTTGAAGAGCTGCTTCTTGCAGATTTCCTCTGGGGTAGGCAATACGCCGTCCACGAAATCCTTGCCAATCTGCTTCTCAATCTGGCGAACCTTGAACTTCTCTCTGGTATGGATGATAGAGATGGATGTTCCTTTCTTGCCGGCACGACCGGTACGGCCGCTTCGGTGGGTGTAACTTGCCACATCATCAGGCAAACCATAGTTGATAACGTGAGTCAGATCATCTACGTCCAGACCACGAGCAGCCACATCGGTAGCCACCAGGAACTGAACGGTATGGTTGCGGAACTTCTGCATGGTGAGGTCACGCTGCTGCTGACTCAAGTCGCCGTGCAACGCCTCTGCATTATAACCATCCTTGATGAGCTTATCTGCAATATCCTGAGTCTCCAACTTGGTGCGGCAGAAGATAATCGCAAAGATGCGTGGATAGAAATCCACCACACGCTTCAGGGCGAGATACTTGTCCTTGGCATTTACCAGATAGTAGATGTGGTTTACATGCTCAGCACCCTCGTTGCGCGAACCCACTACGATTTCCTTGTGGTCGTGCAGGTAGTTGAGGGCAATCTTCTCGATGTCCTTGCTCATGGTAGCCGAGAAGAGCAGGGTGTTTCTATCTTCCGGAACGTTCTCAAAGATGGCATTGATGCTCTCAGAGAAGCCCATGTTCAGCATCTCGTCAGCCTCATCAAGCACCACGTTGTTCACGTTCTCCAACTGAGCCACGCCACGATTAATCAAATCGAGCAGACGACCAGGGGTAGCCACGATAATCTGCACACCATGCTTCAGGGTGCGAATCTGGCTTCCGATGTCGGTACCGCCATAAACTGCGGCAATATGCAAACCGTCGATGTACTTGGCAAAACTGTTCAAATCGTCTGCTATCTGGAGACAGAGCTCACGTGTAGGACTGAGGATGATAGCCTGTGTCTGCTTGCTTTTGGCATCAGTTTTCTGGATAACCGGAATACCGTAAGATGCAGTCTTACCCGTACCGGTCTGCGCCAACGCAATCACGTCGTTCTTATTACCAAGCAAATATGGGATTACTTCTTCCTGAACTGGCATTGGATTCTCAAATCCAAGCTCTTCGATGGCACGGCGAATCTCCTCGCTCACGCCTAATTCTTCAAATGTCTTCAAATCTTTTTAACCTTAATTCATTATAATCTAAATGGAAGGCCGAATTCACCCTCCCAGCCATGAATTAGGGTGCAAAATCCTTCCGAAACGCTTGCGGCAATCATACGCTTTTATTAAGATTGCCTAAATTCGGGTGCAAAGATACGAAAAAACTGCGAATTTCTTGCAGATTTCTGCAATATTTTATTACCTTTGCATGAAAGTTACAACAAACAGATAACCAAGAAAACTTGAAATATATGAAAAAAGTTATTTTCACCCAAGAATGGATTGCTTTGCATCCATACGAAAAAGCAGACGAAACAGATCTGTATTATACAGAACTCGCCAACGAAATATACCACGCTCTTGACGAGGCGTGCTACACCCATAACTTCAAGAATATGGATGAAGCCAAGCAGCTGGCACTCAGCATTGCCGGTTATTTCGAAGATGTGATTTCGGGCACAGGCATCTGGAAAACTTTCACGGAAGAATGCAAGCAGCGCTACGGCACCTACATTCCTTTCTATGAGAAAGAAAGCGAATTCATCAAGAGTACGCTCAACGAAGATGACCCGGCTTACGACCCTGAGGAAATCAACATCGCTGATGTCAAGTTCCTGCTCTGGCACCATTACCAGCAGAGCAGTTTCGTACAGGAAGCTGTTCCTTTCCTCTTCGGAACCCTGGAACTGGCTGCCAAACTTGCCTACAACATTCTCGACAGAGAGTATGAAACGGCTCCGGAAAACGAGCGTCTTCTGACTTATCTCAGCGAAATGCCTGAGATAGAGGGCAACGCTGAAACGACCGAAGAGGAAATCGAGAAGAACAAGGAGTTGGATGAGATTCACCGTCGCGACACCCTGGCGTGGTTCCATTATGGCTGCTATTTCAACGTGGGCAACCAGAAGCGCCTGCAGTTTACCCTCCAGCAGATGGCAAACTCGCCTCAGGGTCTCACCGAACCGCTCGCTTATTCTGTGCAGATGGAAATGACCATCGCCGGCAGAAACAATCTCCTGGCGCTCACTTCTTACGAATGGCTCTGCAAGATTTGCAGGAACATGCCTACCCATAAGCTTTGGGAGGATGAGGAGTTCAGGAAGAAGGCTATTGAGCTACATGAAAAGGCAGATCATGAGAAGGCAATTCACGACTATAATCTGCTCAAGGCGAAGGGATACGAAGACAAGTTCATCTTCCTGGAAGATGTGAAGACGCTAAAGGAATTCCTCAAGGAGATTGAATTCGAGTTGCCAAAGGACATCCGATTCCCTCAGAAATACGAGAAAGGCATCATCTTAAGCGGAAGTCCATATACAGGCATCAACATCAGTTTCGGTCTGGCTCATTGCATCGCATCACCTGAGAACCCATACTATGTACAGGAGCGTGCTGAGACCGACAGCTTTGGCATTATCAGCGGCAATGGTCTCCCATTCCCTTACGAAATTGTCTGCAAACTGATAGAAAACAACCTGATTCCTGACGCAAACATCTTTACAAGCCAGTATGTAAAGGAAGAAGGTTTGAAGATTACGCAGGCAAACCTTCAGTTCCTTGCCGATTACTACCTGATGGGTAGAAAGGATAAAGACCTGTCTCCTAAGGAGTTATGGTAAAGATGCATTCAGCATACTCAAAAAGTTCACTACGCTAACTCCATTTTTTAAGGCGTTAGCGTAGTAGACTTTTACAGATTTATAGAAGAAAGAACGGAAAATCAGCTGTTAACTGTTAACTCTGTTAACCCCAGCTGTTCTTCCGCTCTTTTTATTATAAATGTTGACAGACATTCTTTTGCTGTCTTCAAACAATATTAAAGAGCTATCAGCTTGCAGCAATTATTAAATATACGTAATTTTCCATATAAATATGTAACAAAGTACAATCTCTTCATTATTTTTTAGTAATTTCGCAGTTAGTAATTCTAAAATCACTAATTATGAAATTCGTAGATAGAATCAGGGAACAAGCTGTTTTACAGACAGCTTTGGAGTCTAAAGCTTCAAGCTTCATTGTGATATACGGACGAAGGAGACTTGGAAAATCAACTCTCATCAGAAGAGTGTTGAAAGATGGAGACATTTACTTTGAAGCCAACCTAAGCGAGAAAACTACCCAGCTAAGTCTGTTGGCACGCACCATAGGCACGGAATATCCGGGCTTCGACAGCCCTGTGTATTCTTCCTGGGAAGACATCATCATGGCTTTCAACTACCGTTGCAAGGAAAACGCAACACTTGTCTTGGACGAGTTCCCATATCTTGTTCAGAAAGATCCAGCCTTACCTTCTACTCTACAACGAATCCTCGATAGGCGTATTACCGGAGTAAATGAATTGCGCTGCAACATCATCATCTGCGGCTCTTCACAGAGAATGATGCACGGTCTCTTACAAGGTTCAGAACCTCTTTATGGCAGAGCCGACCGTATTTTCATCCTACGTCCGGTTAGGCTGCCTTGGTGGCAAGAAATCATCAACACCTCAGCCAAGGAACTTGTGGAAGAGTACTCTATATGGGGAGGAGTGCCCCAGTACTGGAGCCAACGAGAAAGATTCGGCTCTTTGGATGAAGCCGTCCAGGAACTGATATTAGACGAAATGGGAAATCTCTATGACGAGCCTACCCGTCTGTTTATGGATGAGGTATCAGATATCGCACCCTATTCATCTATCATGCTTGCGGTGGGTAGTGGAAAGCAGAAGTATTCCAGCATTTCTGATGCTCTTGGCAAGACTACGGCAGAGCTTGCCAAACCGATAAAAATTCTGACTGAAATGGCTTTCCTCAGAAAGGAAGTACCATTTGGCGAAAATCCGCAGAAGACAAAGAAGATTCTTTATCGGATAGATGACCCATTCATGGCTTTCTACTACAGATTCATCGAACCAAACAAGTCTATGATTGCCTTGGGACGTGGCAACATTGCAAAGAAATTCATCAATGAGGGATTCAATGGTCATGTTGCCGAAGTTTGGGAAAGACTGTGCCAGTTGGCTGTCTGTGGTAGCGACATAGAAGGTCACACATGGGGTGAAGCCTCACGCTGGTGGGGCAAGGTTCCCATCTTTGAAGAAGGCAAGAAAACCCCTGTCGGCAACGAGGAACTTGAATTTGATGTTGTTGCAGAAGACCTCTTTGACAAGAACACAATACTTGTAGGAGAATGTAAATGGACAGCCCCTGATTATGCCGACCGACTCTTGGAAAAGCTGAAGAGAAAGGTGGCTCTCGCCCCATTTGCCCAGGGAAAGAATGTAATATACCTCCTTTTCCTAAGAGAAAAGCCCCTACCTGGTCCTCAGCCTTGCAAGGTGATATTGCCAGAAGAAGTGGCAAGTTTGCTGCATCATTGAGCTAACCTAAATTATGTTCCGTAAGGTAATGATTTAAAACTTGGTTGCAGTAAAAACACAAAAGTCTACTACGCTAACCCCTTAAAAAATGGCGTTAGCGTAGTAGACTTTTGATATTTAAGAGGAGAAGGTACAGAAAATCAGCTGTTAACTGTTAACTCTGTTAACCCCTATTTCAAATTCTTATCCAGAAAATCCAGCATTTTCTCCTGTGCCTTCAGTCCGCAGGAATGAGGGATGTCCCAAAGCTCCGTATCCAGCAGATTATCTGCTCCCTGACTCTTCCAAACCTTGTGCATTTCGGCGAAAGCATCTTTTACACCAGGCACAGGGAAGAGCTTATCTTTTGTGCCATTGATGAAGAGCATCGGCTTCGGACAGGCGAGGGAGGCGATGTGAGGATAGTCGAGATACTGGCGAAGACCGGGGATACAATTCGCAAAACCGCCATTCTCCTTTCTTCCGAATCTCCGGGTAAGCTGAGCGTCGGTGGTAATCATCCAGCAGATGGAAGCACCCGCCTTGATTCTATCCGATAAAGCCGAGAGCATCCACGAGCGATAGGCTCCCATCGAACACCCCACGCATCCGATACGCTTCGCATCTACCATCGGCAGCGAAGCCAGGAACTCGGTGCTGGCGATATCATCGTAAGTCATGAAGGCAGAGAGGTCTCTACCCAGCATCATCATGTTGCCGGCTATCAGGTCGTATTTGTTTCTATCCACGCCCTCCTTCCGGCCTCGTTCTCCCCACATCGGAGCATCTGCCGAAAAGACCACGTAACCATGTTTCGCCAGATAATCGCCCACGTACTGATTATCATAAAGCTGCCTTGCCCACGCATCCGCATCATCCAGAATCTCCTGGCAGAGCTCCTGCTTTGTAGGGGAATCTTTTTCTTCCGGAGTAAAGAAAGGACGAATCATCTTCTCCTTTCCGATAAAGAGATGGGCACCATGATCATGAAGCGCATTGACTGTTGGGAACGGTCCCTTACCATCCGGAATCAGGAGATAAGCCGTAATACGGGAATAGGCGTTGATATTAAAGGCGATTTTCTGCGCCTTATATCCGTCTCTCAGCTCCTCGCCCAAAACTTCCATATTCCAAGCCGCAGCCGCTTTCGGAGGCGTCATCATGCATTCAAACACCTTTGCCCTTGCCGCCTTCTTCCACTTCTTGAAGTTTCCGATAGGACTGTTTCCCCAAGCCATCGGATAGGTCAGTTCCTTCTTCAGCGTTTCTACATAGGTAGGAATCTCTTCCTGCCATTCATACTTCTCCCGCTTCTGAAGCTTCGGCTTCGAAGGGGTCTTAGCAGGCGCCACAGAGGTTTGTGCAAGCGCCACAGACGCCTGCAACAATGCAATAATACTATATGTGATAATCCTTTTCATTCTATCTTCCTGTTTATAAGATTAGTTATTGTTTGCAAAATTAAGAAATTATCCTCAAAAAGAGCCCAATAATCTCGATTTTTTTGCGTACCTTTGCCTAAAACATTTATAAATAACGGATAAAACATTCATAAACAACAGATAAGACATCATCAAATAGAAAAATAAGACATGAAAATAGCAGTTTTTTGTTCAGCAAATAAGAATATCGACCCCGACTTCTTCACGTTGACTGAAGAGATGGGAAAGTGGATGGCTGAGAACGGCCACGACCTGGTTTTCGGCGGCTGCAACTCTGGTCTGATGGATTGCATCGGCAAGGCAGTAAAGGCGAATGGCGGCAGAACCATCGGTGTGGTTCCTACGCTTGTAGAGCGAGGAGGAAGAACCTTCCCAGACCTCGACATCGAGATTCCGTGTGATAATCTCAGCGACCGCAAGGACCTGATGCTTGCGCAGAGCGACCTCTTCGTTGCCCTTCCTGGCGGCATCGGCACCCTGGATGAAATCTTCACCATCGCTGCCTCCCACACCATCGGCTACCATCACAAGATGGTGATTCTCTACAACATGAAAGGCTTCTGGAACTCCACCATCGCCCTTTTGGATGACATGGCAGAGAAAGGTGTAATTCGTGGCAATTGGCGGGATGTGATTGAAGTGGCAGATAACCTGGAAGAGCTGGCAAAAATGTGTATTTAAGGAGAAAGAGCGGAAAAACAACTGTTAACTGTTAACTCTGTTAACCCCAGTTGTTCTTCCGCCCTTGATATTTTCTTCAAGACCATCTATTCCTTATTTTCTTTCCCCAAAAGGAAATCGGAGAGGCTCATCATCAGAATGCCTTCTTCATTATAACCCGAACGATATCTATCCCCTACGATAATCAGTTTGCGGAAGCCGTCGTTTACATTCAATAAAGAAGCCTGCTCCTGATCTATCTTCTCCTTATCAGGCAAGGCGAAGGCCGACTGGATATAGAGGCGTTCATCATGACGGTTCACCACGAAATCTATCTCAAGATTCCTACGCTGCAGCTTGCCATTCTCATCTCGCTTGAAACTCTCCACTGATCCCACATCCACAGTATAACCCTGCTTCCGCAATTCGTTATAAACCACGTTTTCCATGATATGGGTGAATTCTATCTGTCGAAAATCTACCACGGCATTTCTGATACCGATGTCCTCAAAGTAATACTTGGTACCAGTACCAATGTATTTGCGCCCCTTCACATCATAGCGCAAAGCCTCGCTAATGATGAAGGAATCCTGCAGGTTCTCCAGATACCTGCCAATAGTTTTAGTACCGATTTCCACTCCTCCAACAGATTTGAACGTATTAGAAATTCTCTGCACATTCGTACAGGAACCAATCGTAGAAGCCAGAAGGCGCACCAACTCGCGCATTCCATCAGAATTCTTCAGCCGATTACGCTCCAAAACATCCTTCAGATAAACCGTCTCGTAAATCTCACGAAGATAAATCTGTTTCGCTTCAGGAGTTTCTATCTGCGCCACGGCAGGCAATCCACCATAAAGATAATAGTTTTCCAGGGCTTGACGCTCCTCTCCTCCTACCACTTCATAATATTCGGCAAAACTCAGTGGATGGATTCGGATTTCCCAACCTCGACCACGAAACTCAGTTATCACATCCTTCGATAAGAATCGGGCATTGGAACCAGTAACATACACTTCGGCATTTTCCACATGGAGATAAGAGTTGAGCACATCCTCAAACTCCTTCACCATCTGAACCTCATCCAAGAGAATATAATACCTATCCTTATCTTTCATCAAAGCATCGATATGCTCCAGCAAAGCATCAGGGTCACGGAGTTTCTTGTTTCTACGGTCTTCAAGATTTATTTGTATGATATGATCTTCCGCAACACCTCTTTCAAGCAAATGCTTACAAAAGATGTTGAAGAGAAGGAAGGATTTACCACAACGGCGAATGCCGGTGATAATCTTTATCATCCCATTGCCTTCTGCCGAGATGAGTTCTTTCAAGTATGCTTTACGTTCAAAATACATAATTCCATGACGTTTTTTTGTGTCAAGACACGATTTTCTGTCGCAAATATACGCTTTTTACTTGATAACGCCAAACTTTTTCATCGATTTAACTCTTTAGAAACATAAAAAGGGCACGATTGCTCGTGCCCAATAGCAGAAATCTTTAAGAAGGCAAGTACTGCCATAGTTGCCTAATCGATGAGATGCAGAAAACTACATCAATATCTAAAACATTTTTATTTGCCGTAGCAAATAGCAAAGAACGTTTTTAAAGCTTAATAAATATGTGTACTCTGACACATACCATTAAAACTAATGCTAGAATTATGTCTTCCACCATCATTTTAAAATTTAAGTTGTTAAAAATATTCATCTGCGTATCTTAGATTCATCTATAATCCGACATCATTTGTCGGACTAATCTCTTTATAAAACCATTGCACTATGACATTATCTCTTTTTTACGTCCTCTAATTCTCTACATAAACAATTATAGAGTTGCTCCCACCAAACAATATCTGCCAAAGGCATTGCCTCTGTTGCTGTATATCTTTCTCCATTATTTAATATAAGGAGATCATTTCTACAATAACAAGAAAACGTATAGGTATTTCCTTGATAGTGAATACAGTTACAAGATTTGAAATCCACATTCCCCTCACTTTTGTAAGAACAGATACCAACAAGGTGTGAACGTTCCAAACTCACCAAACCCTTCCTGTTCTTTAGATCAAAGAAATATTCTCTCCTCCAACTGCCATAGGAGCAGTATTCCTTTGTTGGCAACAGCGACAAGAGTTTCAGAACTGCCCTAGCATAGACTTTACAAAACTCATCCAAGGAACTACTTAGGTATGAAGGCTTCAGCTCATCAATTGCTACAAACTGTTTAAGCATAAAACTATTATCCATCTCCATATTCTGTAATAATTTTGAAAATCTATTGAATAGCAACTTTCTTCACACTACCATCGCTGTACTTCACGATGTTCAAGCCCTTGGTTGGAGCAGACAATCGCTGACCATTTACGGAATAGCGAGATACCTCTTTGACATCGGTAGAGGTGACAACCTTGTCGATGCCTGTTGCATCAAACTCAACTATGTTCTTGAAATAGCTCCAATTACTAGAAGATTTGTATTGTGCAACTTTTCCTTTCGGTACATACAACGTACATTGCTCCATCGGAACTTCATCAAACGCATAAGCAACATCAAGGTTTGGAATCTGGTTCCAAAACACATAAACAGAAGATAATTCCTCACAACTTCCAAAAGCTGAGCGACCTATATATGTAAGACTTTTCGGCAACTTCAATTCCCGGAAAGTACCGCTCTCGAAAGCGTAATCATCAATTTTAACAAGATTAGGTGGTAAATCTACTTGCAAAAGACAATTGTTATAAAAAGCACCATCTCCTATTTCTTGAAGCGTATTAGGGAATTCCACATGCAGTAAACACCCACATTGGGAAAAAGCCCAATCACCTATCTTTACAAGTTGGGATGGCAACACGATTTTGCCTAAAAATTTACATCCCTTAAACGTTTCAGATTCTATTTCAAGCAATCCAGAAGGAAGTTCTATACTCAGTAATTTATCACAGTTTTCAAAAGCAGCTGCACCAATTTTTGTGACAGTCGAAGGAATGGTAATTTTATTCAAAGCACAATCGGCAAAAGCAGCCACACCTATTTCTTTAAGAGCTGAAGGTATCTCACAGCTGCGCAAATTTGTACAACCACTAAAAGTAGAGGCAGGAATTTTAACTAACTTCTTCGGTAATTTTACATCATACAACCTTGTACACCCAGAGAACACTGAATTCTCCATTTCTATTGAATCAGATGAAAATTCTACGCTCTGTAAATTTGTACAATCTTGAAAAGCATATCTTCTTATACTCTTCAAACTTGAGGGTAATATTATTTTTTTCAAAGCATTACAATTCGAAAACTCAAACTGACAAATTGCATCTTTTTCGTCATGGACTAAATTTACCGATTGTAGACCATTAAAATAAAACTCACCAGACATAGAAAGATAAATATAATTGCCTGTAAGTATATTGGCTTCCGACAAATCTAAAGTAGCCAATTCTCCTTTCGTTGGTCGTCCATCATTATCACAGCCCGCCATCTTACGGAGATAATACATATCCTTCCCATCCAACGATCCAATAACTTTGAGATTGGTGGTATAGAAACTTACTTTTGAGATTAAACTTCCTGGCTTATCCAATTTTACCACAACTTGCGGATTGTTCGCAGCCTTTAATGTCATGCCACAAAGAAGCAATAGCATAACCCAAATAAATGATTTTTTGAGAGTAAATGAATCCATAAGATTAATCCTTATTACGTTTAGCAATTATTCTATCTTTTTCTTCCTTGGTAAAGTCTTGTCCACAACAAGTACAAACATAATCGCCTGTCTTTACTGCAGCATAGCCTGAATCCAAATGAGTTTCCACCTCAAAATTTGGATGAGAACAAGGCTTATTACCCCACTCTTTACGCAGTTTTTCTGCTTTTCGATAATCCATAGAAATTCCTTTCCTAACCAACCCTTCATCCCAAGGTTAGCGATTAAAATAAACGGAAAGCGTGGGATCTCCTCGTCACTCGTCCCACGAACTGAGGCCTTCGCATTGCCCTGAATAGTTGAACGAGCAACGTCGAAGCCCACGCCGATATGTGTACACTTTCCCCTATACGGATATAAGACTTATCACTTGACGCAATAAGCCATATCAGTAAAGGGATGTGGCTAAACACATCCCGAGGGCATCTACCGTTGCATTGTTCGTGACTATTCATGAAGTTTGCGAAGTTTCAGTCCGTCAAGAACAAAGCGCCAAGTAAACGCTCTATATTATGTCATGATACCACTACCCTCCCAAGTCCTCGTCTCAACAATCTCTCTTTTTGAGAAAGAAAGCATCAACTCGGCGTGAGCAGAATGGGTATCTGAGTGCAAAGGTATATAAAATATTTGAAATGCCACTCCTTTTCCTGGAACTTTTTTAGAAAGAAAAGCAAAAAAGATAGATGTGGGGGCACACAAGAAAGGAAAAAGAATGCTCGAAAACAAAGAAAGAGCGGAAAAACAACTGTTAACTGTTAACTCTGTTAACCCCAGCTGTTCTTCCGCCCTTAAACTTTTATTCTGCCAGCAGCTTCTCTGCCATCGCCTTACCCAGAGCCTCGCACTGCGCCTTTACCTCTGGAGTAATTGCCTGCTTCATATCCACCGGCTCGCCCACTGGCTCGTAGTGGAGCTTGGTTTCGTTCCACTCCTGAATCTTTGCTACTGCCTTGCTTGCCCAGCAATGAGAACCGTACCAACCGAGAAGGTGGTTCTTGACGTCCTTATTGGCAAGCTCGGAGAGGAGAACCTCCATCTCGTGATAAAGACCGGCATTGTAGGTTGGAGCACCCACGATAAGGCCCTTGTAACGGAAGATGTCGCGCAGGATGTAGCTGTGGTGAGTCTTCGAGATGTTGTACATTACGATGTTCTTCACGCCAGCCTTGCTTGCCGCACGGGCGATGATTTCAGCCATGCGCTCGGTATTGCCGTACATGGTGCCGTAGCAGATAACGAGGCCCGGCTCCGTCTCGTACTTCGACATCTTATCATACATGCCGATAACCTTCTCAATATGCTCGTGCCAAACCGGACCATGGGTTGAGCAGATGTAATCCAGCTCCACGCCAGCCAACTTCTTCAAGGCATTCTGAACAGGGATTCCATACTTACCCACAATGTTTGAGTAGTAGCGAACCATCTCCAGCCAGAAAGTCTCGCAGTTGATTTCCGTATCGATGATTCCGCCGTTCAGCGCACCGAAGCAACCGAACGCATCGCCTGAGAAGAGCACCTTGTTCTTAGCGTCCAGGGTTACCATGGTCTCTGGCCAGTGAACCATAGGGATGAGAACGAAGCTCAGTTCGTGGTTGCCCAATGAAAGGGTTTCGCCATTCTTCACCTCTACCACATCATCGGTAACGCCGTAGAAGCCTTCGAGCATTCCCAGGGTCTTCTTGTTGCCCACAATCTTGATGTTAGGGTAATATTTCTTGATGAGGGCGATGGAACCGCTGTGGTCAGGTTCCATGTGGTTGATGATGAGGTAATCGATTTCTCGGTCGCCAATCACCTCGTGGATGTTCTCGAGGAACTGGGTGAAGAAATCAACCTCTACAGTATCTACCAGCGCTACCTTCTCATCATCAATGATATAAGAGTTGTAGCTCACTCCGTTAGGCAAAGGCCAGAGGCCCTCAAAACGATGCTTGTTGCGGTCGTTAACGCCTACGTAATAAATTTTGTTTGTAATTTCTGTCATATCTTTTATATTTTTATAATTCCTTCTTCTTTGCTTCTCCGAATTCCTTCGAAACATAATTGTAGATGTCCTTGCAGCATTCGGTGGAGAATTCTTGAGCCGAAACAAGGAGACTGTCCCATTGCGCCTCAGATAAGCCACGGTCGATGTCCTCGCGGGTGATTCCATCCTTGATTAATCCGAACACGAAGCCTGCGTTGAAATTATCGCCGGCTCCGATGGTGCTCACCGGCTTCATCTTCTCCGAAGGATAACTCTTGGCAAAGCCGTTCTCGGCACGAACCTCTACAGGCTCAGCGCCCTGAGTGCAGATAAACTTCTTGCAGTAGAAACTGATTTCGGCATTATAAACCTTATCCGCCTCCGGTTTCTTGTAGAGGATTCCGAAGTCCTCGTGGCTTCCGCGCACGAAATCAGCCATCTCCAGGTTCTCTATCAGATTAGGCGTAATCTTCATGATTTCGTTCTGATGAGAAGCACGGAAGTTGATGTCGTAATAAAGAATGGCGCCGTGCTCCTTCGCATACTCCAGGAAGCCGGCAACCTGAGGACGGACCACAGGATTCAGGGCGAAGAACGAACCGAAGAGCACGATATCTCCAGGATTGATTTCCGGTGTGGCGAACTCCAGCTGGTCGTGAGGATGATCCTTGTAGAAGATGTAGTCGGCATTGTTGTTCTCGTCAAGGAAAGCCAGCGAGAGCGGCGACTTCGATTCCGGGAAGATGCTCACATTGTCAGCATTCACTCCATTATCTCTCAAAAACTGAATCACATACTCTCCTATGCGGTCGTTGCCCGCCTCGCTGATAAACGAAGCATTTACACCCGCACGCCCCAACGAGATGACTGCATTGAATGATGAGCCACCCGGTACTGCCTCTATCGGCTTGCCGCCCTTGAAGATGATGTCAAGCACGGTTTCTCCTATTCCTATTACTTTGCGCATTGTTTTGTTGTCTATATTTGTTTTTTGGGAGCAAAGATAAGTCTTTTTGGCGATAATGCAAAATAAATGACTATTTTTTTGGATAAATTACATTTTCAGTGTAACTTTGCACCTTGAAATGAAATACAATACTTATACACTCGATAATGGACTCCGCATCATCCACCTGCCTTCAGACAGCAAGGTGGTGTATTGCGGTTACCAGATTAACGCCGGCACCCGAAACGAGGAGCCGGGCGAAGAAGGACTTGCCCACTTCTGCGAGCACGTTACTTTCAAGGGCACAGAGCGCCGCAAGGCGTGGCACATTCTCAACTGTCTGGAGAGCGTGGGAGGCGACCTGAACGCCTACACCAACAAGGAGGGCACTGTTTATTACTCCGCCATCCTCAAGGAGCACATCGCAAGAGCCGTAGATCTGCTCACCGACATCGTTTTCCATTCGGTTTATCCGCAAGCGGAAATCGACAAGGAGGTAGAGGTAATCTGCGATGAGATAGAGAGTTACAACGATTCTCCTGCCGAACTGATTTATGATGAATTCGAAAACATCATCTTCAAGGGTTCGCCGCTGGGCCACAATATTCTGGGCACAGCCGAGCAGGTTCGCTCGTTCAAGACAGAAGATGCGCTGCGCTTTACAAGAAAGCTTTACCGGCCGGATAATGCGATATTCTTCGCTTACGGAGACATTGACTTCAAGAAGCTGGTAAGACTCTTGAAGAAGAGCTTTTTAAGTGAAGAACGAAGAGTGAAGAGTGAAAAATTCAATAGTCCAGAGGCGCAAACCCAATTCAACATTCAACACTTAACATTCAACACTCAACACTCCTTCGAGGGGCAGACAATCGTGATGCAGAAGAATACGCATCAGGCTCATGTAATGATTGGAACCCGCGCCTACGATGTGAACGATGACCGCAGAATGCCGCTCTATCTGCTCAACAATATGCTGGGCGGACCGGGAATGAATGCCAAGCTGAACCTAGCCCTGCGCGAGCACAACGGACTGGTTTACACCGTAGAGAGCACGATGGTGGCGTATGGCGATACGGGCGTATGGAGCATTTATTTCGGCTGCGATGAGCACGATGTGAAGCGTTGCCTCCGCCTGGTTCGCAAGGAACTGGATAAGTTCATGCAGAAACCGCTGAGCGAGGCGCAGCTCAAGGCCGCCAAGAAGCAGATTAAGGGACAGATAGGCGTGGCTTGCGACAACCGCGAGAACTTTGCCCTCGACTTCGGCAAGAGCTTCCTTCACTATGGCTGGGAGAAGAATGTAGACCGACTCTACGAGCAGGTGGATGAGATTACTGCCGAACAGATACAGGCCGTGGCTCAAGAGTTGTTTGATAGAGACAGGCTCACCACGCTGATTTTCAGATAAATAAGAAACAAAGAAGGCAACAACTTGGGTCGTCATGCGACTTCCCTCGTTGTTGCCTTCGTAATTTAATGAATTAAAACTGCTTTTTCCTTAAAACAACTAACAATTAACCTAAAAACTTAAACCTAAAAACCTAAAATGAAAATCTATAAAACCTAAAACGAATTTTTAACAATCTATATATGAAATCCCCAATCAGAATTTATCACGAAAACTCTCAGGGGACAAGTATGAATTTCAAATGAAAAGGAGTTTTTACTCTCCTCTCTGATTTCGGAAGCCCCTTCGGCTCCCTACTGTTACTCAGCTGTGCATTGCTGCCAGCCATTTTTTAATCTCGGCTCTTTTGGAGCCCTTCGCATGGCTAATCTCCGATTAAGCCAACTTGTTGTTAATAGCACCAACTTCAGCTACACATGCAACAACTACTGCGATAATCATTCCTAATACTAACATAATCTTTTCCTTTCTTAAATTTGTTATCTTAAATATACAATCTTGTAGTTTTACCTAACAAAATCTTAACTCTCTTTATTTCTTACCTCCCGGAGGAGGATTTCTATGCTCTCTTAGCTTCGTAGCTTATTTGCCGCAGTTCATTCCGAGGTTCATACCTGCGCAAGCAACTACTGCGAATGCTACTACTGCTACTGTCATTATCCCGAACATTACCATAATCTTTTATCCTTTTTTCTTTTTCTGGTGCAAAGGTACAACTTTTTGTGTGCGCACACAAACATTTTAGGAGAAAAGTTTCAAAAAGCCCTTTTTTCTTGATTAAGGTCAAGGACATTTACATTCTCATTACAAAATCAGGCACGAATTACACGAATCCGTGTAATCCGCATAATCCGTGCCTAATCTATTCTACGCAGCCACTCCTGGCGTTCCGTAGTGCCCGTACTTGGCGATGAAACGGGCGGTCTTGGTGTAGGTGCCGTCCTCGTTCTTCATGATGAAGCCACGCTTCTTCCAGTTGCACAGCAGGATGGCAAGCTTCGTCTTGGTGCCATGAACCTGACAGATGTTCTGAATCTCAGTCTTGTCAAAGGTGTCATGAACGTAGAGAAGAAGATTGCTCACACCGGGAGTATGACACACAGAGCGGCTGTCTGCATCTATTGCCTCCTGCATCTGATTGCCGAAGAAACGCATCTTGCACCACAGATCATACTTCACGCTCCATACGATGAAATCCTCTATCGCCTTCTCCCACTTCTCGCCATTCGCCAGATAAAGCACCATTGCGCGGCGGAAACCATTCGCCAGACCACGCTTGGCAAACTCGGCGTAAGGCTTGTTGTAAGCCAACTGAGCCATCTCCATTATCTCATTCTCCAGGCGCTCGATAAGCTGGCGAGCCTTACGGCACTCCTTGAAACCGCTGGCTGCGTTCAGCTGCTGGATGTAAGGAGAAAGCTGCGACTTGAACTGCGCATCATAACTGCCCACCTCCGGACGCGGAGCGAAATCGGGACGGATAATGGTGGCGAGCGACAGGCGGCTCACGGCTCCATCAGCCACCTCACGAACCGAGAAGAACTTCTGCGTAACGGCAATGGTGCTCGAAGCATTCCAGTTGAAACGGGTCTTTACGCGGGCTGTAACGCTCTTGGTTCCTACTCGCTCCTGGCCGTCCTCTGAATTGTCCCAGCAGAGGCGAATCAGCTGGCTAGGGTCGTTAAACTTCCTGAGCATGTCTACCTCATCCATCTTGCAGTAGAGATAAGCATCGCCAGCCTTCTGTACATCGTCGAGACGCTGGATGTAGGCAGCGCGGGTAAGGTCGGGCGAAACGATGCGGATGCAGATGTCTTCCGGGCGCACAGGCTTCTTCTTGTTGTCGCCCATGGTGTTCACCTCGTCCTTCCAGTCCTGCTCCTTCTGGCGGTTCACCTTATCCATCTGAACCAGGTCTTCGATGATGCAGTCGATTGGTCCGTTGACCAGCGATTTGCCTGACGACATGGCTGCAATGAGCAGATTCATCATCGCCGCCTCGTGCACCTGATTATCGGTGTAGCGGAAGGTTACGCCCTTAAGATGAGCGGCAAGCGCAGGGAAGACCGCCATTGCCACAGCCGCCTTGAAATCGGCAGGCACCTTGCTGGTGAGCAGCTTGATGAGCTTAGGCAGCTTGGCTGGCAACTGAGGAGGAACATCGGCATAGATTCCCGCCTTCTCGGTGGCCTGCTTGGCGAGATAGTTCTTGCGGGCAGTCTCTACCGCCTGCTTTACCAAATCCGGAATCGCGGTAGATTGCGCCACCTTGCAGGCATTCTCTACGGTGGCGAACGCCTTCGCCTCGTCTTCACCAAAGTTTTCTATTACCTGCTTGATCCAAGCCGCCTCACTATTACAGATGTATCTCAGCAGGCAGGCTTCACGATAAATGAAGTTGTTGCGGTTGCCGTGGACAGGAGCGCCGCCCATCAGCTCTACCAGCGCCTTCACAATCTCCTCGTAAGGAACGCCGTCGTAGGTCTGCTCATACTGCACGGCATTGGCAGCCTTTCTAGCCTTCTCCTCCTCGCTCACGATGGGTTCGAAGTCTACATCCATCGGACGTCCGTCAATATCCAGTCCTCTCTTGCGGTAAGCCTCACGGTATTCAGCCACGGCCTCCTTATCCAGGCGCTTGTACCAGTCGTCGGCAGTATAGATCTGGCTTGCCGCATCGGTGATGAAGATGATGCGCTCCGGGGTTACGCAGCTAGGGTCTTCGGTGGCGTGGATGAGTTTGCAGAAGGCGCTCTGAGCCTCAGCGATGGTCATTCCTACCGGGATGCGGATGTCGATGTGGGCCTTGTTGCGGGCTGAGCGCTCGATGTGGAGCACCTTTCCCTTCCAGAGTTCGATGTCTTCGGCCGAGAAGATTTTCTCTCTGAAGAGCTTCTCTGTAGGCTCATCAAACATTCCGTTCAGCAGAAGGGCGTTCTTCACCGCCGGCTCAACCTCCTCAGGATTATCAATGTCTACGGTTGTCTGGAAGGTGAAAGCCTCCGGGTCGATGAACTTCTGGGCGCGATGGTCTTCGAGGAAGTGGAAGTAGTGAGGTGAGCGGAAAGGCAGCTGCTTCTTGAGGTCAGAAATCTTCCGGTCTAGCTGCTGGTAGGTTTCGCCTGCCTTCATCTCCTCCTGCTGCATCATCTGGTTCTGCTGGGCGGTGAGGTCACGAATCTGACCAACGAGCTGTGCGAGCCAAGGCTGCTTGGTAAGCTCGGTGTAGTAATCGAGGAGATGGGATGAAATCTGTCCCATGTTCGCTCTGCGGTTAGGGTTCATTGCGATGATGCGGCTGCTGAGCTGCTTGCATTCATCAAAGGTTAATGATTTTTGTGTCATAAATCTATATTTTTTTAGTTGTAAAAGACAGGCTCTTTTTGCAGAAACCTGCCGCCTTCCATTCTGAAAAGCGGTGCAAAGATAAACAAAAAAAAAGCCGTTTGCAAGTTTTTTCTGAGGTAAAAAAGCAGGGGTATAAAGAGGGGTATAAAAAGGTATAAAAGTATAAACAAAGGGTATAAGAGGGGCATATTAATACCCCGCTAACTACCATCTCCCGCCATCATCTCGTCATCTTTCATGGTGTTCGAGACTGGCACTTTCTTATCCACCAGTTTCGGCAAGATTTCCTTCAAGTTCACATTCTCCGAACTGGCTGTTGTTCCCAAAATCATCTTGAAAGCATTCACAATATCACAATAACGATTGAATCTTTCCTTGCTTACCGAGCCCAACTCACCTGAATCAAGTCTCCACCACTCCAGAGCCGCATATTCGAAAGGTGCAGATTTCGCCTGCGTAAGATCCTTCCATTTGCAGAGCGGAGCACGCTCTGTATTCTCCGGAGGTAGTTTTTCGTACAGGTGGGCCAGATGTTTGCAGAAGGCTGTAGGAGTTTCCATATTAAATAGCCCCCACCCGTTTAAGAGACGGAACACAGGGAACCAGTCGGATTGCCTATTCACCAGCAATTCAGGACAGCCTTTTTTCTTATAAACCGCTATCTTCGGAATTACCAAATCAACCAGTTCCATGAATTTTTCTTTCTTCACTTCGTTCGAAGGCTTGGCACCCACCGCCTTCATCGCCTTCAGCGACTCCTCATCGCCGTGCTTGCCCCACTGCTTCACATCGTCCACCCTGCCGTTCATAATCATCAGCACGATGCCCGAGAGCAGCTGGAGCATCTTCTTTCTTGGCACACGCTTATAGAACACCTGACGGAGGAAATCTACCGGGTCGGCCTTGAATGTTGGGTAGAGATTGTGGGGGAAGGCGTGCAGCTGCTGTTCTATGGCGTCCAGCTGGTCTTTATAATCGTAGGTACCCGTCTGCTTCTTCTTAATGGCATTCGGGGCTTCTACGAAGAAAGAATAGGCCGCACGCTCGCGGTAAGCCGAACTGGTGATGAATCCCATCTCGGTAAGCAGAACGGCCCGGAGGCGCTGCAGTTCCTCATCGTCTATCTGCTCCAGCTTATGAAGGATGCGGTTTCTGGCCTGCGTCATTTCGCGGGAATAATCGCTGCGCTGGATTTCGAGGAAACTGCTGAGCCGCTCTCTAGCCTCAGAAAGGCAATCAGCAAGCTCCTCGCGCAGCATCGCCTCAGTTTCTGCATCAAGAGAACGGTTCTCTGACTGAGAAGAGGGTTTATCGGATGCAGAGGAGGAGTTATCGGATGCAGAAGAGCCTTTATCCGAAGCGCCTTCAGAGAGCGTATTCCTGAGGCGGATGATGCTGTTGATGACGCCTTCGAGCATCATGGTGCAGTCGCTGAAGCGGGTGAGCTGTTCGATGGGCAGCACAGGACCGGAGTATTGCCAGTCATCATAAATCTTATCATCATATATTTCGCGGCGCGCCTGCTCCATCTCCTCATCAGAAACATCAGAGAGCACCCTCACCATGAGCTGCAATCCAGCCTTATCGCCCTCGTTCTTACTGTTGCAGCCTATGCACCGGGTGCGCAGGTTCCGCTCCTTGCGGGCGATGATGAGGGCGCGCACGTCCTCGCCTTCCAGGGCTGAAACATAGCCTATGAGCTGCTGTTTGTCATAAGCTTTCACCGCCAGCATGTCGAAGGTGTTGGCGTCATCGGGCACGAGGCAGATGGTTCTTCCCTCTGCTTCTTTAGCATACTCTACCTCATGGCCTTTCACGTCATTATGGGTGAGTCCTACGATATGGAATGTGAGATTCTTCATTTTATGTTGTTATTATTGTTTTTACGTTTGTTTGCAGTCAGGTTACAAAAGTAAGGTTTTTCGGTGAAACCACCAAGCATTTGTAGCAGTTCCCCAAAGTGGACACAAAAAATGATTATTAATTATTTATATTTTT